>Ga0100378_1004446_pt1 | contig 13058 bp, 10 predicted proteins | sample CryGeymeta201502_FD_81535 | JGI IMG/M metagenome (GOLD analysis project Ga0100378, IMG submission 81535) | Groundwater microbial communities from Crystal Geyser aquifers in Utah, USA - Crystal Geyser metaG 2015-02 | ecosystem: Environmental > Aquatic > Deep subsurface > Groundwater | place: USA...
TAAACCCGATGGCGAGATTCCTAAAAACGCGCAATACTAAGTTGTCGCTGTATTTTTAAGCGAAGATGATTCAGGCCCCTCCAATCAAGTTGAATACTATGTAGATAAAGCTGGAAAAATATCGGCTGCTCCGGAAAAAATATTTACATTTAACTTAATGCAAAACTACCCCAATCCGTTCAATCCAATTACAACTATAAAATATTCAATTGCCAAGCCGGAGTTAGTAACGTTAAAAGTGTACGACATACTCGGAAGTGAAATAGCAACTCTAATTAACGAAATAAAAACATCGGGCAATTATGAAGTTAGCTTCAATGCTTCCAATTTAGCAAGCGGAATGTATTTGTACAAACTTACTGCAGGAAATTATACTAAAGTTCGGAAGATGATTTTAATGAAATAATTTTCGCCTAAGTTCTGTTTATTCTTCAAGCCGTCCGTTAGCTAACGGACGAACTAATGGAAATAGTTTCTGACCCATCATATCTGTCCAAAACAAATTATAATATTTCGTCCCAATGGGACTTTTAATGTAGATAGTGGGATTTTATTCTACAAATATTTTGTCCCTACCCCGCCAGGTCGGGGCAGGCGGGACAAATAAAAAGACAAAAAGTAAAATAAATTGTTAAAATTTTCTTTTGTGCCGCCAAGCGGAAAACTTATTAGAAATCGGGTATTCATTATTATGAAGAACCAAAAGATTAAATATCGGGGGGCGATAATTCGTTCATTTTATAACCGTCACTTTAGTAAATTTGATTCACAATTTTTTACCTTAATCGTAGGTTCGTGTAATTGGACGTCGCCAATTGGCAGAAGATTGAGGCGACGAAAAACTGATCTTCCGTTTGCTGCCGCTTGAATAGTTGAAAGTTTTCTTTTCATAATACCGACAGCTCTGTTAGTTAACGGATTTTTATTAACTCAATAATTAAGTTGACCGATGTACATTTTAGGAATATCTGCATTTTATCACGACAGCGCCGCTGCAATTATCAAAGACGGAGAAATAATTGCCGCCGCGCAGGAAGAACGTTTTACACGAAAGAAGCATGATCATAACTTCCCGTCGCATGCAATAAAATACTGTTTGAAGCAGGCTGGTATTTCCGGTAATAAACTTAGCTATGTTGCTTTTTATGACAAACCATTTTTAAAGTTTGAGCGTATTCTCGAAACTTATTTAGAATACGTTCCCATCGGGATTAAATCTTTCATCAAAGCAATGCCTTTGTGGATAAAAGAAAAATTGTGGATGAAAGAATTTATTAAAAATGAACTGAACTTCGATGGGAAGATACTTTTCCCAGAGCATCACGAATCTCACGCTGCATCTGCATTTTATCCTTCCCCATTTAACGAAGCCGCCATTCTTACGATGGATGGCGTGGGCGAATGGACAACGACAAGTTACGGGGCAGGCAAAGGAAATAAAATTGAACTCTTTGCAGATATAAAATTTCCTCATTCACTCGGACTTCTTTACAGCGCATTTACATATTACACGGGATTTAAAGTGAACTCCGGCGAGTACAAAGTAATGGGGCTGGCTCCTTACGGCGAACCGAAATTCAAAGACATCATTTACAAAGAAATTATTGATGTAAAAGATGACGGCTCATTCCGTATGAATATGGATTACTTTAATTACTGCGCCGGCTTAACGATGACCAATGAAAAGTTTCATAAATTATTCGGCGGACCACCAAGAGAACCGGAAACTAATTTGACTCAGAAAGAAATGGACATTGCCCGTTCGCTGCAGGAAGTTACTGAAGAAGTCGTTATGAAAATGGGTAATCATGTTTATAAAGAAACCGGGCACAAAAATCTTTGTCTTGCCGGCGGTGTTGCATTAAACTGCGTTGCAAATGGTCGCCTGCTTCGCGAGGGTCCTTTTGAAAAAATCTGGATTCAGCCTGCTGCAGGCGATGCTGGCGGCGCTATCGGGTCAGCATTAACCGTGTGGTATTCTTATCTCGGTAACGAAAGAAAAGCGGATGATAAAAACGATTCACAAAAAGGTTCTTTTCTTGGTCCGGAATTTGAGAATGATGAAATAGCAGGATTCTTAAAAAAGAAAAAAATACCATATGAATATCTAGAGGAAGAAGAATTAATAAAAAAAACGGCTTCAGAAATTGCAAGTGAAAAAGTTATCGGCTGGTTTAACGGTAGGATGGAATTTGGACCCCGTGCGCTCGGTTCGCGCTCCATTCTTGGCGATGCCCGATCTTCTAAAATGCAGAGCATAATGAATTTGAAAATAAAATATCGTGAAAGTTTTAGACCCTTTGCTCCGAGTGTGATTGCGGAAAAAGTAGGCGATTATTTTGAGTTGAACTGCGACAGCCCTTATATGCTTCTTGTAGCAAATGTGAAAAAAGATCGCCGGCGATTGATGAATGAAGATCAAAATAAATTATGGGGGATAGATAAACTGAATGTCGTCCGATCAGATATTCCTGCAATAACACACGTTGATTATTCAGCCCGTGTGCAGACTGTTCATAAAGAAACAAATTCTCTTTATCACAAATTAATTTCTCAATTTGAAAAAGATACAGGCTGCGGGGTCATCATTAATACATCTTTCAATGTGCGCGGCGAGCCGATAGTCTGCTCACCGGAAGATGCATATTTATGTTTTATGAGAACGGATATGGATTATCTAGTGATTGGGAATTATCTTTTGAGTAAAGAAAAACAAAAACTACTCGAAAATGATGTTGACTGGAAGAAAGAATTTGAGCTTGATTAATTATGATTAAAGAAGAAATAAAACTGATAAAAGAATCGCCAAAAGATTTAACCAAGTTTGGGTTAACGATCGGAGCGGTGTTGGTTATAATTGCCGCTATTCTTTACTTATATGGCAAAGCAAGTTATTTGTATTTCCTTGCACCGGGATTATTCTTTGCCTCTATCGGGCTTGCGATTCCGCAGATGTTAAAACCGTTAAATAAAATATGGATGACCATTGCAATACTTCTCGGCTGGGTAATGACGAGAGTCATTCTTTCAATATTGTTTTATCTTGTTATCACGCCCATCGGGTTGATTGCAAGGTTGACAGGGAAAAATTTTCTTATTCTAAAAAAATCAAATAAAGAAACCTACTGGGAAAAAAGAGAGCAAAAATCTGCAAAACAGATTGATTATGAAAGACAATTTTAACAGAGAAAGCTATGAGTAAATTATCTATAATTTCAGAGTTGTGGCAGTTCTTAAAAATTCGCAAAAAATGGTGGTTAGCCCCTATCATAATTTTTCTTATGCTGCTCGGCGGATTAATAATATTAACACAGGGCTCGGCTTTGGCGCCGTTTATTTATGCAATATTCTAATCGATGAAAAAAGAAAAAGAAAAAATAGAAATCAAAAAAAAGAAGAAGCGAATTCCAATTCCGCAAAAACCACCCAAAGTTGAAGATGGCAAAACCACGTATAACCGGAAAAAAGAAAAAGCTAAAAAGAGGAAAACCATTGAAGAGGATGAAGTAGAATAATGCCCGATGTTTCGGTAATAGTTTCTTTTTATAACAAGATTGAATATATAAAACTTCTCTTTGCAGGGTTTGAACGGCAGACATTCCGGGATTTTGAAATTATTGTCGGAGATGACGGTTCTAAAGCAGATGTTGTTGAAGAGATTGAAAAGTTGACACCCAAAATACCATTTCCTTTAAAACATCTCTGGCAGGAGGATAAAGGATTTCGCAAAAATAAAATGCTTAATAAAACTATTTTGGCGGCAGGCGCGCCATATTTAATTTTTATTGACGGCGACTGTGTGCCGCATAAAGAATTTATAAAAGAGCATATAAATGCGGCTGAAAAAGGAGTTTGTTTAACCGGCAGGCGTGTTAATCTTTCAGATAAAATAACAAAATTATTAACACCGGAAAAAATAAGAGCGGGTTATCTCGAAAACTCCTTCAACCTTACACTAGATGGTTTATTCGGCGGCTCGTACGATGTTGAAAAAGGTTTTTATTTCAAAAAATCTTTTTTAAGAAAATATTTTAACAAAAAAAAACGCGGACTTCTCGGCTGTAATTTTTCAATTCATAAGGAAGACATTCTGAGGATTAACGGGTTCGACGAAAGATACGAAGCGCCTTCAATTGGTGAAGATACTGATATTCAATACAGGCTCGAATTAAACAGAATAAAAATTAAATCTCTAAATAACATTGCAGTGCAGTATCATTTGTATCATAAACTGCAAGAGCGTTTGCGGAAAAATCTTGATTTGTTTGACGAGGTAAAAAAAAGCGGGGAGGCGTTTACGAAGTACGGTGTTGTTAAAATTTAGAGAAACGTATTTGAAGTAAAAAGAAAAAAGAAAAAAAATTGAAGGCTGTGGGTGAGCTATCAGTATGACAATTTTTTTTATCCACTCCAATGAATGGAATGAAACACAAACATTGCCATCCGCTTTAGAGGCTGTGTGAAAATCCTAAGCCCATCCCGCCAAAGCGTGATGGGAAAGTAAACCGAAAACGAACAATTAGTAACCGTTTTAACGGTTTTTATTGAATATTAACACAGCCTCTTTAGTGGACGGAAATAAACAATCACAAAACAACCCTGGGTTTAAGCCCAGATGAAATGATTCAAATAAGGATTATTTAATTTCTTCAAATTTTTAATAAATAAAAGTATCATGAAAAAAATTCTATCAATATTAATTATTGTAACTACTTCCGCTCTAGCGCAGGTAACTTTTGACGCCAATTTTGAGAGTGGAAATATAAATACTGCTACAACAACCGATTCTATAAATTACGAAGTGACCACACGAGAAGATATCGGCGGAAGGTGGTTTTACTTTCGTATATCCGGTGTGCTTAATAAATATTTACGCGTTCATGTAACAAACAGCGATGTAAAACGCGCTATGTATTCGTACGATGATATAAATTACACACGCTTCTCAGCATCAGAAAGCCCATCGACAAATGTTTTCCAAAAAACTTATACAGCGGACACTGTATTCGTTGCTTATTACACTCCTTATAATTATTCGTTTTTATTGGAGCGGTTAGATGAATGGAGCGCCAACCAATTTGTAAAAATAGATACGCTCGGTATCACGGAAAGAAATCTTGCAATACATGAAATAACTGTAACTGATGGATCTGTTGACGATAGTTTGAAGGATCACATCTGGATACATGCGCGAACTCATCCCGGTGAAACCCCAAGTTCGTGGCATTTTGACGGTCTTGTTGAAAAACTTTTAAGTGATGATGATGTGATTAGTTTTTACAGGCGGAAACTTGTCTTCCATTTAATTCCGTTTGTAAATCCTGAAGGGGTATATTATGGAAGAAGCAGAACGAATTATAATTATGTTGATCTCGAACAGCAATGGGCGGGGGAAGATTCATCAATTCAGGAAGAAGCGAGAATGCTGCGCACTCGTTTAAAACAAATTAATGACATCGAACCTGTAAAAGTTTTCCTTAATCTTCATTCACAAGCTTCTGCTTTTTGTACTTTCTGGATTCATACGGCGCAGTCAACTTCAAATTATTTTTATCGCAGAGAATATCAGTTTGCATATTTAAATACTTCAGGTAATCCATATTTTACTCAAAATGATTTTAGTGAATCGAGTATTAAGCCCTATTTCCCTGAAGGCTGGTTGTGGTATAATTACAACGATTCTGTGATGGCATTAACTTATGAAACTCCGTATGATCAATACTCCACAGATATCTGGGTAAATAATGAAAACCTTGCCGAGCTTGGGGAGCGCACTGTTTACGCTATTGCCGAGTACTTGGAATTATCCCATCCTAAACATATTCTGCTTGACAATAAACATGCAATGCTCACAGGCTCATGGACAAGTTACACATCCACAAATAAATTCTACAGCGATGATTATGTAACCACGCCTAAAGGTGATGGTTCTAAACATGCACAGTTTGATACGGAACTTATACAAGCCGGGCAGTATGATGTTTATGCATGGTGGCCTCAGAGTGCGGGATTTGCTTACAACGCACGTTTTATTCTTAATGCCGGCGGAAATGAAAAAATAATTGAAAAAACACAACAGACAAACGGCGGGCAGTGGAATTACTTAACTGACGTTAACCTCCCTTCTGACGGATCAATTTCAATCAAGGTATCCGATTTAGCAAGCGGGACAGTAGCCGCAGATGCCTTTCGTATAATTTACAAAGGTGCTCCCTCCAATGTAGACGGTGAATTTTATTTACCTGAAAATTTTACTCTCTACCAAAATTATCCAAATCCATTTAATCCATACACCACAATTCGTTTTAAATTAAAATCGCGTGCTAATGTAAAACTGCGCGTATTTAATCCGCTTGGAGAAATTGTAAGTGTGTTGGTCGATCAGGAGCTTGGCGAAGGAACGCACGAAGTAATATTTAATGCTGGCAGCAAAAGTGGATTATCAAGCGGAGTTTATTATTATAATTTAACCGTTGGTGTCCGTTCAGAAACAAAAGGTATGGTTTTTATAAAATAATCAAAATTTCAGTAGAGACGCATCGCATGCGTCTCTGTGGTTTACCCCATATTTTGACACGCGCGCAACATCCGATTCATGTTTTCGAGACGCACGCGGTGCATCTGTACAAAAAAAATTATTTTGAAAAATTGAACCCACATTATTAATCCTTCATTCATTCATTATAATATGCATTATTATTTTTGCAAATTCGTTGAGAATGATTAATTTAAATAATCAAATAACGTGTTTTTAATTTTTAAAAACTTGTGTCAAATGCCACCAATAAATACTAACAACCAACTTATATGAAAGGTTGAACTATGAAGAATCATTTACTTCTCTCATGCATCATTTCTGTTTGTATATTTTCTCTACCGATTTATTCCCAGGTCCCCGGCTCTAATGAGCCAAATAAAAGCTATACCGGTGAGGGCGTTTCACTATCTTTTATAACAGTAAATAATTACGGGAATAATTTATACATCGACAACGTAAATATCGGTAAGCAATATTCAAACGATATTTTCGTTAGTTCAATCGATAACATTAAAGCCGACACAAGCTATTCGATAGGCTCCGATTCATATACAATCGCACCTAAAGTAACGGTAACAAATGTTGGCAGAGCCGCTGTGGCAAGCGCTTTTAATGTAACACTCTCAATCTCTCCTGGCGGTTATTCGAATACTAAGCATGTTCCTTCTTTATTAAGCGGCGTATCGTATCAAATTGTTTTTGATAATATAACGATTACGCCCGGAACTGCGTTAAACATATCTGCACAGTCAAATTATACTCTCGATGAAAATCCGATGAATGATCAACTAAATCAATATTCTTTAATACTACCGGGCGTTCAGCGTAATGTGCTTCTTGAAGAGTGGACAAGTTCTACTTGCGGTCCGTGTGCAGCTAATAATCCAACTATTGATGCATTCATAGAAGGAAGATTCGATTCTCTTGTATCAATAAAATATCACGTCGGCTGGCCTTCGCCTGGCAACGACCCGATGTATCTTTACAACACTACTCAATCGTACGATAGAAGATATTACTACGGCGTTAACGCTGTTCCTCATGTAATTATGGATGGAGTTGCGAATCCCGATTATCCATATTCAAATGCACCAAGTTTGCCTACAGCTTTTTACTCACGCAAACCTATCGGTTCTCCAGTTTCGATTGCAGTAACAGATGAGAGAATTGCGGGCGATTCAATTAGAGCCACGGTTAATATTACAGTTCACGCGCCTTTGATGTTTGGCGATTATCGTTTACGTGTAATGGCTGTTGAAAGAAAAATAACATACGCCTCTGCGCCCGGCACAAACGGCGAAAAAGTTTTTTATGATGTTTTTAGAAAATCGTTTCCGGGTTCCGAAGGTATAACTTTTAATATTACTCCTGGTAACTATAGTTTTGTCTATACTTATAAAGTTGATAAAATCGTTTGGGTTGATTCGATGATGTACACAACGGCGTTTGTTCAGAATGATTTGACTAAAGAAGTTATTAACTGCGGCAAAGCAAGACATCATATAGAAAAAAACATTTTTGTTGTTACTCCGCCGGCAATAGATTTTAAAGCCCGTTCTTTTGCCGATGATATTAGCGATGGGCATTATTCGACACTTCAAAATTCCAACAAAGAAATACTTGGCGGCTTTAATGTTGAATTTTTTGAAGCAAGTTTTCCGCCGGCTGGATGGCGGGTTGTTAATCCTGATGGTGGAATAACTTTCGAAAAGTACGAAGGAGCGAACGGACCAAGTTTTGGCGGAAGCAAATCTGTTCGCCTGGATTTTTATGATTACAGTACTGCCGGCAGAAAGGATTCAATGATATCGAGAGTGTATTACAATATTGAAACATCAGACACGATTAAATTCGATTGGGCGTATGCAATTTATCCCGGTTATGCAGACTCTTTAATAGTTAAACTTTCCACAGATGGCGGCGTTACTTTCCCTTACGAAATATTTAGAAAAGGAGGCAGCGGTTTGGCTACAGCGCCCTCTACAACGTCATCTTTTGTTCCGACACCTAACCAGTGGCAAACATTTGCCTATCCTTTAACAGACATAAATGTGCCGGTTGAGCTAACTTCGTTTGTAGCCTCTGTTGTTGCTAAAAATGTTGAGTTGACGTGGACGACAGCTACAGAAATTAACAACATGGGATTTGAAATTGAAAAATCCTTTGACGGAAATAACTTTATCAAAATAGGTTTTGTTGAAGGTAGAGGCACTTCTTCTGAAGCGCACAATTACCTGTTTACCGACAAACCGGATCTTCAACAAAAAACTAAATTTAACTATCGTTTAAGGCAAGTTGATTTTGACGGCAAAGCAAAGTACTCCATCATAGTAAATGTTTTTTACGATGTGCCGGATAATTTTGCATTAAATCAGAACTATCCAAATCCATTTAATCCAACAACCACAATTAATTATTCAATTGCCGAAACCGCGCCGGTTACATTAAAAATTTATGACGTAACCGGAAGGGAAGTTTCGGTACTTGTTGATGAAGTTAAACAACCGGGCAGATACGAAATTACTTTTGATGCCTCCTCACTTGCATCCGGAGTATATTTCTATAAACTAAATGCAGGCAGTTTTTCTTCGGTAAAAAAACTGAGTGTTCTTAAATAAATTTAACGCGGGGTTAGCGATTGCTGATCCCGCTTTTTCATAAGGTATTCAAAAGATGACTAAAAATATTGTTCGCATTTTTTTGTTTTTTGTTTTCGGAATTTCACTGCACGCGCAAAACTTTACATTCATTCCCGATCATACTGCTCTGACAGGAAGCCCTGGCGAGGAAATGGTTTTTGAAGTTCCACTAACAAATGTTTCTGATCTTACATTAACGCTCTTTGTTAAGAGGACGATAGATTCTCTTCCGCAAAACTGGTATTCATCAATGTGTTTTGATCAAGGATGTTTTGCGCCTTTCGTTGACAGCGTTGCTACGACTACTGATTTTGGCAGCTCGCCGCTTGCTCCGGGTGAAACAAGAGATTTTTCAATTCACGTGCTTGCCGATAGTTTCAACTCCGGAACGGCTTATCTAAGACTGCTTGCCGGGGATACTCGCAACTTGGCAGATACGATTGGTTTAGATTTGTTTGCCACAGTTATTCCTGTTTCTGTGAAAGATGAAGAGATGACTCCCTCCTTCGAACTAAAACAGAATTATCCAAATCCTTTTAATCCATCCACTGTCATCAGCTGGCAATTGACAACAGTCGGGCATGTTGCACTAAAAGTATTTAATGCGGTAGGAAAAGAGGTAGCAACTCTGGTGGATGAAACACTCGGTGCCGGTAAGCATTCGATTGTCTTTGATGCAGGCAGGCTTTCGAGCGGAGTATATTTCTATCGTTTGAGTTCACTAACATTTTCGGAAACAAAAGCTATGATGATTCTTAAATGATTTTAAGAAACACAAAATATCTTCTGCTTGTTTTAGTCATCTATCAAAATTTGTTTGCACAGGACAGTTTGCTTTTTGTTATTCGGGTTGATGATATACAATCAAGAAACACAACTATTCTTCCAAGACGTATTTTGGATTTTGAAAATGCAGTTCAACAACGCGGAGGCAAGGTTACATGGGCAGTAATTCCGCATCGCTTAATTGAAACTCAAAATGTCAACGGAGTTCTTCAGCAAGAATTAAGAGAATCAATTTTGCGCGGGAATGAAATTGCACTGCACGGTTACAATCATATATGTCCTATCTGCGGCAGCTCAGGTCACGAAATGTTTTGCACAGCGCAGAACTTTAATATCCCATATTCGCAACAAAAGGATTCTTTAATAAACGGTTTAAATATTTTGCACGACAGTTTAAATGTATTTCCAATCAGCTTTGTGCCGCCGGGTCATGCGCAGGATACAATTACATTTCAAACGCTGCTTGATTTAGGAATTGAGTTTCTATCTTCAAACGGAGAAACAAAAAATTTTATTTACAAAGATCTTTATAACTTAAAATATAATAACGAATACACCTGGCAATTATCGGAATCGCTGTATCAACAAAAGATGCAATCTGCGCTAAGCGAAATAAGGACGATTGGTTTATCCAATTCATATTATTGCATTCTGCTTCACGATCCGTTCATAAGACAGGGTTATGAAAATGGAATTGTTATCCGTTGGATTGGGGAACTGCTCGATTCTATTAATATCGAATATGGGAACAGGGTTAAATACAAAACTCTAAGTGAAGCAGCCGCAGAATTCAAACATCAGCAAACTACTTCTGTTGCAAATGTGAAAAATATCCCTGTCGGGTTTGAGTTGTATCAGAATTACCCGAATCCGTTTAATCCCACAACAAAAATTTCTTATGGCATTCCTTCCGTGAAGACGCACGGCAGTACGTCTGTACAAAACGTGTTATTGAAAATTTATGATCTCCTCGGCAACGAAGTAGCAACACTCGTTAATGAAAACAAAGCGCCCGGAGTTTATGAGATTGAGTTCAACGGGAACCGGTTAACAAGCGGAGTTTATTTTTACAGGTTACAGTCTGGTAAATTTAATGCTGTTAAAAAGTTTGTTTTGATGAAATAGTATCAAATGACCACAGGAGGTCATAAGTAAAAAAAATAGTATTAAGTAAGTTTAATATGCGGCAGATAAACACCTTTTTGTTTTGTGTAATCTTTCTCCTCATTTATTTTGCATATCCAATTTATGGGCAATTCGATTTTTATTCTCTTGAACAAGGTTTATCCCAAGCAAACGTTAGATGTATTTTACAAGATCGCGCTGGTTTTTTATGGTTAGGGACACAAGACGCGCTTAATAGATTCGACGGGTATCAATTCACAAAATTTAGAAAAGAATTGAAAAACCAAAATTCTTTATCCGGGAATTTTATATCATCCATTGCAGAAGATAAAAATGGTAAAATTGTTATCGGGACAATAAACGGCGTTACGATATACGATCCCCGCCTCAATCAATTCAAACGGCTTACCATCAAGGATTCAGTTTATAACATAAATAAAATCGGTTCGGTATCATCAGTTTTATGCGCCAAAGATGGATCACTTTGGATTGGCGAATACTACTCCGGATTAATAAAAACAATTGGAAATAAAACAATCCGGTTTATGAATGAGATCGAAAATCCAAATTCAATTAGCAGTAATTATATAACTGCGCTTTGTGAAGACTTTTCAGGAAATATTTGGATTGGCACTTTCGGTTCGGGAGTTAGCAAATATAACGTAAGCACTAAAAAATTTGAACATCTATATATTGGTACCGGGAACCAAAATCAATTAAGCTCAAATTTTATTAATTCTCTTTGTGTTGATAAAAAAGGGAACCTCTTTATTGGAACAACCGGCGGTTTAAACGTGCTTGATCTCAAAACAGGTGTCATTACCATTTATAAAAATAGTACTTCAGCAGATAACTCGATAAGCGGTAATAATATCATATCAATTTATTGCGATAAAAGAGATAACATTTGGCTGGCGATTGAAGGTAATGGCGTTAACCTGTTTGATGTTACGAAAAAGATTTTTTCGAAAGTTCACATTGAATCGAAAAGCGACCCCGCCGGTGAAGAAAAAAATGTAATGTCAATTTTTGAAGATATTAACAACAACATTTGGTTCGGAACATCAACTAACGGCGTTATTAAATGGAAAAAAAACAGATACAGCTTTAGAAGCTTAACTCAAAAAATTAACCGAAATTATTTAAGTAATTATTCTGTTCGTTCAATTTTTATTGACAGAGAAAACAATATCTGGATAGGAACTGATTACGGGCTTAATAAAATTCTTGCAAAGTCCGGAAATGTTAAAAAATACTTTCACAATATTTCTGATAAAACCTCAATAAACGATAACAGGATTTGGGCAATTACGGAAGATCGTAACGGCGGCATCTGGATTGGCACACAGCGCGGTTTAGCCCTTTACGATAAGCGCGGCGACGCTTTTCAGAGATTTGTATATTCCGCTAATTCAAAAGAGGCACTCCCTGTTTTTGTTATCAGGAGCATTTATTTCGATGACAACAATTTGTTATGGTTCGGAACTTATGGGGGCGGTTTGTATAGCTTCGATATTAAGAAGAACGAGTTCGTTAATCATACGTTTAATGTTGGTAATCCGGATGCTAAAAAGGATGTGGTAATATTTCAAATTTTTGAAGACAAAGATGAAAAACTTTGGTTAGTTGCGCCAAGCGGTTTAGCTTGTTATGATAAAAAAACAAAAAATTATGAACGTTTCTTTTCTGATTCACAAAATAACAACCCCGATAATCAGTTCGTCCTTTATTCTCTTTTAGCAGAAAGCGATTCAGTATTTTGGATCGGAACATTGGGAGACGGTTTGATCAAATTCAATCGATCAACAAAACAATATAAGATATTTACAGAAAAAAACGGATTAGCTAATAATGTTGTTTACGGGATGCTCAAAGACAACAAAGGGAATTTATGGCTTTCAACTAATTATGGTATTTCTAAGTTTGATACAAAGACAGAACAATTTAAAAACTATGATAGAAATGATGGA
>Ga0100378_1004448_pt1 | contig 13056 bp, 13 predicted proteins | sample CryGeymeta201502_FD_81535 | JGI IMG/M metagenome (GOLD analysis project Ga0100378, IMG submission 81535) | Groundwater microbial communities from Crystal Geyser aquifers in Utah, USA - Crystal Geyser metaG 2015-02 | ecosystem: Environmental > Aquatic > Deep subsurface > Groundwater | place: USA...
CCACCATTGTGATTTTATTAACAACTGTGTTGGATTTAAATCTTATAAATTATTTATTAATATGCTGATGTATACAATAATAACATTGTTCTTTAGTTTGGTAATTGAGATAAAAAACTTTTACGTATATATTTGGGCTTACGAGGTAAATTAAATATAGTTTATTGCATTGAAATACATAACATAATTCATAATTGATAATATAATTATTATATTCATTATATTATTTAGAACAGCAGTTTGATTATGATTGTTATGATAATTATGATTGCTCAAGGACTGGTTGCTGCCTTGATTTCTTATTTCTTATTATACCATTTCACGTAATTATTTATATTTGTTTATATTTGTTATTATAATCAATATACCAAATATTTAGTTTAATCTTTCGGGGGTATACACAATATGAAGATATGTTCGATCTTTATTTGAGAGATAATGAAAAAGAATACTTTTCATTTGTTAAAAGAATCAGTTGTTTTAAGAAATTTATTATAGTGTTTGGTAAAAATCCATTACTTTGGTTCTTACCGATAAGTAATTTTAATTTATTTATACTTAATATATTACATATAATAAATAATTATTTTTTAGGACCATCTACTGGAGAAAATGGATATTATTTTAGAAGTTTATATTTGTAGTAGAAAGAAATTATTTTATAGATAAAGTTGCTCGTAATAATCTAATAGGAAAGTCAATTGAAGGTTATTTGTGAAGATAAGATAAGTTAAGTTATATCATTCTATTTTTATTATAATTTGAATAAATTCAATTTTGAATTTAAATAAATAGTAAAAAGATTATTAAGTTAAATGTAATTAATTAAAGACAAAAATTAGTATAGTATATACATACAAATGATCTTAGTTAATATAAAAATAAAATAATACATATTATTAATACTAACTATAAGTCTTACTTAGTCATCATCTTCATCATCATCATCATCGTTAGACTTCTTTTTCTTTTTCTTGCTTTTACTACTGCTTTTCCTCTTGGGCTTGGCTGATCCATCCCCATCTTTATTTCCAATACTTGTCTCAGGGATATCTTTTGGGCGAACTATTTTATTGCCATCTACACTAATGTAGTATCCTTTCTCTTCGTAATCCTTTAGTTCTTTGGCGTGTCTTTCTTTATCTTTCTCGAAAAGGCTTTGGTATTTTTCTTTTGCTTTGCTGTCGAAATCTTGCCACATTTTACCTGCTTCTATTGAGAAATTTTTTCCTTTGATACCCTTGTTCTTTAATGAATCGTGTATATCGTCCATATAATGGAAAAAGGCTGTTTTTGCTTTTTTAGGAGGAGGTCCTTCTTTAGTGATATTATTTGTTATCTCTTGAGGCTTTTCTTTAGTTTCTATAACTTTGTTAGAGCTTGAATTCTTTTCTTTGGATTTTGAGTTTGATTTTGATTTATTCATATTATTATAATTCAAATAATTGCTTACTTAAATAGTAGTGAAATTTGAATTCAAATTAAATACATTTTTAACTTAATAATAGTTATTATTATTAATATTTAATTAACTACTAGTATCAAGAAATATTAATAATATAATTCATATAATTCTATTTTAAATAATATAAAAACATTAACAATTTATATGACTCACGAAAATTACATAATAAACAAGTTAATATTCAGTTTTGATTATAATAAATACACTAAAAATACACTTTTATATTAAATCAAACAAATATAAATCAATTATATTATTAAAGCATAAATTTAAAATAGTAATGAAAGTAATTTATGAAAAATTTATATATTACAACTATTTAGTAAATTATAATTAACTATTTGACATATTACTAATACGAAACATTTATTTAATCAAATATTCTAACTGATTAATGATGAATAATTGTTTAAAATACAGCTTAATCTATTTTTAATATCATTAAACGGTTTGCTATAGTCTTCATACTTCTGCACATTTACATCGTGTGGGTTGTATTGATTGTATTGATTATCTAAATCATTAATATCCATATCTATAACATCTGAGTTAATATTCTCACTTTTTTCACTTCGAAATTCTCTATGTGTATTTTCACCTGGCAGCATTTTACTTAAATTTGAAATGTTAACTCCGTTTATGTTATACTCCTTATTTTCCATTTTCTTATCTCTATTATCTCTAATCCCACGATCGGAATTAAAGCCATCACTATCAAATCGCACATCTTCAAAATTTCTACTCATACTTTTTAAATTCAAATTATTAAGGTTCAGTTTATTTACACTTTTGGTTAATGGATTTTGCATGGGAATTTTATTTTTACTTCCTGCCTTTGTAGAGCTATTACTATTATATAATCTATTTATATTTGTATTAGTATTCTTTTTAGCATTGGATACTTTAGGAGATGATACCAGCATCTCATTATCGATTAATTGTTGTTTTCCATTTGCTTTTAACTCACTGTATAGTTTACTAACCTAAGAATGATATAAATAAAGTATAATAAATATAATATATTATTTTATTATATTTACTGTTTGTTTTAGCTTTGACCTTTCACTAAGTAAAAGTTTAATAAAGTCATCCTTTTCTTGTATTATCTTCCTATGATACTTATAGCAGCTGACTTTATCACATTTTTCTATTTTATCCTTCATTTCTCCCTTGTCCCCTTTATCTCTTTTAGAATCTTGCGAAAAGTTATCTAAATTAGTTGAACTTAAGTTTTCTAAGTTTTGTGATTTATAATTATTTCCGCTTGATGCACGATTAGAATTTAGATTGTTTATGTTGAGATAATTTGTTTTTATTTTATCTGTAAAGTCTAATTCTTTTGAAGTTGCTAAGTTTGTTTTGTTGAAGTTGATACTATTAAGATTGTTAATGTTGTTAAGATTGGTAAGGCTGCTTTGTAAATCAGAATTTGAGTTAAAAATATTAAAGTAGTTGTTAAATATATTATTTATATTGTCTGCATTATTTTTCAATAAATTAGGATTTATTTTGCTATTTGATGAGTTAACTCTCATATTGGGTTTTATATTATTTTTAACTTTTAATTCGTCGGGCTTTATATGGAATAATTTTGTAGATGGACTTTTACTATTCGCATCTTTCGTAATAGCTAAAAGCATTAAAATTTTATTATAAGTAATTAATGATTTGTAATATAAGAAATAATTTAAATATTAAGTAGTATTTAATGATTTTAATTACAATTTGGATTATAGCTTGAATAGTTTGTTAGTGAATTCTTAAGAACATTTGTACTGTTCTTCAGATTTGTATTGTTATTATTGTTTGAATTTACATTATTTACATTTTTATTTTTTAAAAAATTGTTAGTTGTTGATGGATTATTAAAATTATATTTTGGTTTAGAACTACCATTTGTTGATATTTTCATTTTATTACTCGATGAACTTGTAACTAGAATAAGGATATTATGTATATAATTTTAATCAATTTTAAAAATACCTTTTCTTGTTGGAAATGATTTAATTGATTTAATTGATCTACTAACGAAATTATCATCCATTATATATTTATATTTAATATTTATTAATAAATAAATATTAATGTATTGATCAAAATAGTTATAGAAATAATATTACAAACTATTTAATAATTATTTTAATGCAATTTTGTATGATTTAAATACATAAATACATAATTACATAATTAGATATTAAATGAAAATAGATTTAAATTAAGATTAAATAATTTATTAGAGCTTTCTCAATGCTAAAAATCCTTCAGCTCCCTCTTCTCCTGAATATGTTACTGAAACTTTTGCCCTTTCTGGTAAGCAAATAAAGTCAACTAATGTCAATCCTACAAATAAATTATTTTAAATAAAATTAATCCTTTTCGATATTATTTATTACCTGTAATATTACCAGAAGAATGCTTTCCTACATTTTTTAGCCTTCCAGACGAATGATGAATAACATAACTAGACGAATTAACTGCGCTTAAAACAGGCTCTCCATTTACTATTAATTGTACGGTTGGCTTTTTATCAGCATAAAATCCCATATTTATTTCATATAAACCAGATGTTACTACCATTACTGCTGTTTTTTCTTTTTCCCAAAGGAAATTATCAGGTGCTGTGTTTACTGTTTGGATTTCCCAGGGTACAGCATAATTACTTTTGATTTGACCTGATTTCCATGTCCATCTCGCAAGGCAATTTTCAGCACATAAATGTTCGTTTATGATTGCTTGGTTATCCATTGCTGTAGTAAACTAAATATAGTTATATAAATATTATGTTCAATCTTTATGATATTATATAATGGATATAAAAATGATTATTTAATACTTACACTTTCTAAGCTGTTTTTAGTATCTAATTCTTCGTGGACTTGAATAAGAGCTTTGTTTACGTCTTCAATTTCTGTTTTGGTTTTAAGTAAGTTGGTAACTTCTTTTACATTTGCTTTATCAGAAATATCATTATATATTCTTTCTAAATTATGCTGTGTATCCTTAACAAATATATCAAATTTTGCATATTCTAATTTTGTCGTAAGATCCTTTCTTGTTTTATCAACTTGATGTTTTAACTCTTCTAATTCTTGTTGAGAAGCCTATAATAAAATTAATTATTTTTTTACTTTACTATTCACAGCCAAATTAGTTGATGCAGCGTCCGCCTTTCCACTTAAAAGCGTAGTAATATCATACTGATTTGCTTTTTTTTCTAACACTTTAAACAAATCAGATTCTAACACTTTCATTCGATTACTTATTGATTTATTATCTTCTTCTGATTTCTCACTTATAATTTGTTGGCATGATTTAAATAAATTATCTAATTCAGGTACGTCTACTTTATTTTTTAAATCTTTATATATTTTGTTTATAGCAGTTTCTGTATCTTTTTTTTCAGACTTTCTTATAAATAAGTCAGCCACTTCTTTATTTAATTTTTGTAATTCAGATTTAATCATAGAGTTTTCTGCTGCTATTTCTTTGGCAAAGTTTGATAAAATTTGTTTGCTGTGTTTTATCTATAGTAAGCAATCAAATAATATTTACTGTGTCGTCATGATCTAATTTTCTCTTTTCTTGAATTTCGATTATTTTATCTTTGTACTTATTAAAATCGTCCGTTGCTTTTAATACTTGTTTTTCTAATATTAGATTCTTTTCCGTTAATTGTTCGCTTTGAACTTTTTTCTGTGATGCTATTTCGTTTTTGTAATGGTTAAACGATTCGTATAGATCAGTTTTAACTTGATTGATAGATGAATTAAGTAATTCTGAGTCGATCTTTTTTGATATATGTAGGCTTAACTTTTCGTATTCTTTGAAATCAACTTTTTTAACTAAATTTATGATGTTAACGATAAATTGTTAATTGTTAATGATAAATTGTAAATGTAGTCATAAAAGAGATATATTGTATTAATTATATAATCTATTTATTATTCTTACTATCAAAGTTATTTAAAACTACATTATAATTTTGAAACTCTTTTTTAATATTGTCAATAAGTCTATCAAGATCACCATCAATAGCCTCTACTTTTTTTGTTAAGTCTCTTTTTAAATCAAATATTAATTCGTTGAGTGGCTCAACCTAAGATTATAAATTATAAATTTTAGGATAATATTATTTTTTATATATTAAACACAAAATAAACATATAACTCATTTTATAATAAACTATTAAACAAGTTATAATACTTACATCTTTCTTATCAGCTTTTGCATATATAAAATTCTCTAATTCAATTAAGTCTGATTTATCTGCCTTTAAACTTACTTGCTGAATTAATTTCTCAAAGTCGTTTATTTCTAATTTGCTATTGATAATATTGACCATACTTTGAAATTCGTCCACGTCTATTTTATTCTTTAAGTGATTATCTACGTCAGATTTATTTGCTTTTTTATGAAGTATTGCTTGTAACTGATCTTTATTTATTTTGAGGTTTAAACCTTCGTTTAGTTCTTCCTTACTTGCTTTAGTTTCTATTAATGATTATATTGGTATTGATTAATATTTAATGTATTTTTAAATAATTGTTTATTTAAATTTCTTTATCTCTTTTATAATTACCTATCAACAGCGCAAGGTGACTTAATTCTTTCGATGACACATTATTAGTGTTACTTATTTTTAGTGTATCTTTTTGATCTAATTTTTGATTAATATTGTTTATTTCTCTTTCAAATTCTTTTGCACTCACTCTTGAGTCAATCATATGTCTAATTTCTTCAAGAGATGGTTTAGAGTTTAAATAATACTGGATAAATTAAATAAATTGTATGTAAATTAAGTTAATTGTATGTAAATCGAATTTAATTGTATGTAATTTTACAATATTCTTACTTGTATATCAGTCTTTGAAATCTTCTCATCTAAATATGAATGCATCTCTTCTAATGTTGGGCGTGACTCTATATTATTTGCTACTTCAGAAAATGTTTTCATTACATCGGCTATATTTGCTTTTATATTTAGTCCGGAGTTTAACTCTGACTTGCTTGCTCTTGACCCTATTGATTTTTCTAATTCTTTAATTGTTACTCCTTGGCTCTTGACGACTTCACATAAAGCCTTAAATGTCATACGAATTATGTCTTGTATATTTCTCCATTCGTTTAAGCCCTTAGAATTGTTAAAATTGATTGAGAATGATAATAGATAATTTATTAATATTGATAATTTTCATTTGGAAATTAGTTATTTTTATTAGTTATTATTTATTAGTTATTACATTTAGTAAGTTTTCAACATAAAACATTGAATTTGAATCTTCGTTTTCATTTTTGTTGAAACTTTTAATAGTAGACATTAACTTAAATTAAAATTAATTGTGTAATTTAATTTAAAATAAATTTGAAAAATAAAAATAAGAATTAAATAGTAATTAGTAAATAAATAATGTTACTATACTTAATTTAATTCTAAAATTCCAAAATAAAATTTAAAATATAATAGTCATTTTTATCATATGAATATAAATTATTTTTAATTATATAAACATCTAGTCGAAGAAATCAAAAACATCTTGTTCTTTTTTAGTTACATTGGCTTTATTAACAGTATTTGTATTAGTTGTATTCACATTATTCGACTGCTTACTAGTGTTAAGTGTAGTATTAACTTTCGGCTGAGGCTGATAATTGTTTGAGTTTGAAGGCTTAATATTTACTGGGTTACTTGACTTACTTTGATTATTAGTATTTGTATTGTTAGTTTTAGTATTACTAGTTGTATTATTAGAGTTTGAATTGATAAAATCGAAATTACTATAATCAATATTGTTATTATTAGAACTAAAAGTGTTCTTATTATTTGTATTATTTGTATTACTGCTTGTAAAATCAAAATCATGTGTGAAATTAGTAGAATTGTTAGAATTTGAAGTTGGTTTTTGATTAGTGTTATGGAAATTTAAATCAAGTTGATCAAACTGACTCTGGACATTTTTATTAGAATTTGTATTGCTTGTATTGTTTGAATTAGTATTATTACTTGAGTTCTTATTCCCAGTACTTCCAGTATCACAAAATTCAAAATCAAAGTTTTCAAATTGAACAGTTTGAGTGACTTTTCCAGTATTATTATTACTATTATTGTTATTATTCATTTGGTTGAAATCTACATCCCAATTTCCGTGATTATTACTATTACTGTTCTTACTATTATTTATTCCAGCAAATGGATCAAAATCAAAGTTATTTGTTTTCTTAGTGTTATTATTTCCACTTCCTGAATACTTTGTATCAGCTTCATCATCATCAAACATATCATTATAATCATCATCTTCATTTTTATTATGGTAAACACTTTTCTTGTTCTTCTTTTCTTTTTTTAATATCTCTCCTTGTAGTCTTTTGATATCTTCATCTGATAATAAATTCATCTTTCCTTTACTACTTGGTTTATTTGAATCTTGTTTTCTTTTTATTTCTAATACTTCGTCTGATAATTCAATTTTAGTATTTTTCCAATCATTTATTATATTTATTACATCTTGAGCACTTGGTCTATTAGCTGGATTGGGGGTTAGCATTAGACGTAAAAAGTCAATTACTTTTTCAGAATAGTTATGATCAGCAGGAATAAAATAATAAGCGTTAATAATAGTTAGCTTTTGTGCATCTTGAAAAGGATGTTTTTTAAAAAGTAGTGCATAAAAGATACAACCGAGCATCCAGATATCAACTTTTTCGTTTATATAATATTTTGCATATTGGTCGCACATTTCGGGAGGTCTGTTAAGATGTTATTTTGTGTTAATATTTATTGTATCATATATGTGTTTTTTCATTGAATAAGTTTGTATAATATTATATTTTATAGTTTTAAGTTTATATAAATAGTTACCTGTACATAAAAGTTGTAGTTTTTTCAAATATGGAAAATTGATCTAAAATGAAACTTTTATCGTTCTTTCTAATAAATTTAGATTAAATATGATAATTTATAATTTACTTCGGATCAACAACAGTCGAACTTGCCGAACCAAAATCACATAACTTAAATGTTTTTCCAAATCTCAAAACATTTTCAATTTTAATATCTCTATGTGCAATTGGAGGATCTTGTTGATGCATAAAATTTATTCCATTACATACTTCTCTTGTTATAAATAAAACAGTTTGTTCAGGAATAGCAGTTTCATTTGCAGTAATATAATCAAATAACGAACCCTCTATAAATTGTATTAAATTATTAATAAATTATTAATAAATTTAGTCAGTTTAAGTAGTAAATAGAATTAATTTACCAGTACACAATTCCATAAGAATTAATATAAAAGTTTCTGTTAATTCATAATCAAGCATTTTAACAATATTTTTACAATTGTTGACTTTATTCCATAACTTCACTTCTTGTTTTATATTTTGTAATGTTTCTTTAGACTTTATTTGTTAAATTTGTTTAATTATAAATTACTTGAATATTCATTTTCTTTAAAGCAAATTTATTATCTTCAGAATCAGAAACCATATATACATATCCGTAGCCACCTTCAGCTAGTAGTTTTTCTTCGGTGTATTCTTTGCCTTTAATTGAAAATTTATTTGGAGGCTATAAAAAAATACGTTATTATAAGTTATTATAAGTTATTGTATGTTATTGAAAGTTATTATTACATGTAAGAACTTATTGAGTTTATCCATTCCTTTTTCAAACACATTTAGAAACATTTATTGGTAATATAATTAAAATTAATTTTTTTATTTAAATAATTTATTGTATATGTTTATTTTTAATATATTTCTATATTAATAAAATTAATGAGAAAAACAATGAATATTCTTATAATGAACATAATATATTTTCTCACATTAAGTTTGGTAAATTGTCACTTTCCAGGCGTTACTGTCAGTGTAATTAAACTTTTAAAATGTCAAGTATTATAAAGAACTTGATAATATTACATTATCAGTTGGAAGAATAAACTCCGTAATTACTCAAATCCCATACGGATTTGAAGTAATACCAGGCTGCGCACTTTCTCATAAAACTCCAACAAGTGATAACTTAGGTGAAATATTATCAGGGGACCTTACTTATATCACAGATTATCATGTAAGAAAATAAACATATAACGTTCTTATTGCTATAATTCATATAAATCAATCATCATTTAATATTTAATACTTATGTATAGGTTGAAATGAATAAAAACCACTTTTGTAAACAACTATGTGGTCCAATTAAGTTTAATTCAAATCAAGTAGAATGGTTTAAGTATTTAATTAAAAATCATTATACATCTTCATGGTAATAATAACATAATATATTACAACTAATTAATATAATACAATATAATTTTTTAAGGTATGTTGATAATCTTCCTGCTGGCTATAATATAACAAATTCTCCGCTTGTTGAATATTTTGATGAAAATGTTACACATTATGATTCTGGGATCCCCTTAGGCCTCACTAACGAAGTATATATTAAAATAAAAAAGTAAAGAACGGAGAAACTTATATTTTTAATCATTTGACCTTTAACATAGAGATACACGAAGAAACAATTAAAGTACCAAAAAATAAAGATAAACCTAATCCACAAGAGACAGTAGATGAAAAGCAATATACAATTGTTGGATTTAGTATTGCACCTATATCGTAAAATATTTAATTTATAATAATTTTACTTATTATTAAGAATAAACAATGTTGATCCTAAAAACAATAGCACAGCATTGAACTGTGAAACCGAAGAAAAAAATTGGAAGAAGAACTTTTTTAATAAAAATAATAACTACTTAAAAGTTGATAAAGATATCTATTTCACTTATGATATAATCTTTAAAGTATATTATTTATCTTAGTAATGTAATTAATTTAGAAATCTGATATAAAATGGGCATCTCGTTGGGATCACTATAAGAAATCATTAGCTAATGATAATATTCATTGGCTATCGATAATAACCTCAGTAGTTATTAGTATTCTATTTGCTGTTATAGTTTTTAATATTCTTTGTAGAATTGTCAAGTCTGATATTGAGTTTATAAATAATGTAAGTAGAATATATATATATATATATATTAACTTTACAACTAGGCTGCCTTCGCAGAAAATGTTATTGATGAATCTAAATGGAAACAAGTAAGTAATGAAGTATTTAGAAAACCTAATAGACCTATGCTTTTTTCAGCGACAATCGGAACTGGAATACAAGTAATAAAAATATACTTAACATTAATTTATTCACTTAGTTAACTCTTATGGTTTTGTATACTCTTATATTTTCCTTACTTGGATTTTTATCTCCCCAAAATAGAGGTGCTATCCTTACTGTCGTCGTGCTATTGTTTGTATTTATGGGAGTCTTCGCAGGTTACTTTTCAGCAAGATTTTATAAAATGTTTGATGTAAGCAAATAAACTAATATTACTTAATAGAAATATTTTAATATTAATTAAACCTATTAAACATTAAATTATACTTATAGGGAGATAAATGGTTGAAAAACGCAATACTAACTGCTTTCTTATATCCAAGCATATCATTTTCAATTTTCTTTATTATTGACTTATTTTTATGGGCCGAGAAGTCATCTGCTGCTGTTCCTTTCGGAACTATACTAGCAATATTACTCTTATGGTTATGTTGCTCATCACCATTGGTTCTAATAGGGGCATTTATTGGAATAAAAAAGAAAAAGATGAAGAACCCATGCAAAGTCAACCCTGTTCCTTATCAAATACCAGCTCAACCATGGTACTTAAATTGGAAGGTATCAATATTACTAGGAGGAATATTCCCATTTTGGTAAGGATTATTACGTGCTTATTACTTATTTAACTTTTAGTTCTATTTTTATTGAATTAGTTTATGTAATGGCATCAATCTGGAGACATTATTTCTATTTCCTATTCGCTTTCCTTTATGTTATTATGATAGTATTAGTTTTAATAAGTTCAGAAATAGCAGTTATATTTACATATATACAGTTATGTCAGTAAGAATAGCTTTATTATAAACTTATAATCATATAATTATTTAGTCAAGATTACAGATGGTGGTGGAAAAGCTTTATCGTTGCAGGTAGTAGTGGATTTTATGTTTTTGTCTACTCTATTTATTACTACTTAACGCAGTTAAGATTTGTTAGATTTACTACGATAGTTTTATATTTTGGATATATGTTTTTGTTATCTGCAAGTGTGTTTCTTATTACAGGAACGATTGGATTTTTGGCAACGTATATGTTCTTCAAAAAGATCTATTCGATGATAAAAATTGACTAAACTTTGAAATTAATTAATATTACATAAATAAAGTATAATTGTGAATATAAATTTATCTTATATTTATGATAAATATTAAATAATCATATAACTAAATTAATTATATTATAAAACATAAACTTTAACTTTTAATTTAAATTATATATAAAATTGTAAATACAATTCATATTACTAAAGTATTACAATACTATATTCTCGCAAAATCCTTCATAGTAGTCGACAACAACAATTGTTTATTTGATTTCTTCGATACATAACTTGATACTTGACTTAATTCAGTATCTGTTTCATAATTATCTAAGTTTTGATTAGTTACTACATCATCTCCGATTAAGGCTTTTCTCAATAAAGCAATAGCAATATTTTCATCGCTTATAATTCCTTGAATCCAATAAAATATAAAAACGTTAACAATCCATAGTAATAAACTTATCATAAAACAGATAGATATAAAAACATCACGTTTGGAACACCCATAAATAAACCAAGCTAAGTTACAACAAAAATTACTAATAACAACGAATTGAGTTAGGTACTCACTCTTTTTATTTTTCAAGTCGTCTTTTATTTTATTGAGTTTGGTATAGCAGTATAATATGTTAAATATAGTAAGAAATACTCCGATAGCAAAATGAGGAATAAGAATCCATATTGTTAGTGTGATAATAATTAGACTACTTGTATATTTCAACATAGAATTAGTTTCATTTTCTAAAAACAACAAAGTATTCGTATAAACTAAATATATAATATATCCAAATAAGTAACAAATGCATAAAAACACATCCGAGATCTTTAATCCATAACATAATAAAATTCCCGCACTCGATGCGCTTGCAAGGAGGATAATCAAATCATAATTATGAATTAATTCTTTCTTCTTAATAGCATTTATAAATATAGGAGCAGGAGACAATGTAATCATAATGTAAAATATAATTCCGATTATGCCGAGAATATTACTTAAATTGAGACCAGCTATACTGGGTGGTTGATCTTGTGATACAGCAGCTTCTTCTTCCATTATATTAAATATATAAAAATACATATAATAATTATAATTATATTTATAATGATAATGAAAATGAAAATTATAAGCATGATGTCGTAATTAATTATTATTATTAGTAGTTATGAATATAATTATGAATATATTTTTATTTAATGTTTTAAGTTTATAAATAATTATATTTATTATTTAGTTAATAAATTTAGTTAATAATATTGTTTTAATTTTTAGTTTAATTAATTAAAGGGGATTGGGGATTGGGGATTGGGGATTGCCCAATCCCCAATCCCCAATCCCCAATCCCCATAATAAATTCTATTAATTTATCAATTTCA
>Ga0100378_1004449_pt1 | contig 13055 bp, 16 predicted proteins | sample CryGeymeta201502_FD_81535 | JGI IMG/M metagenome (GOLD analysis project Ga0100378, IMG submission 81535) | Groundwater microbial communities from Crystal Geyser aquifers in Utah, USA - Crystal Geyser metaG 2015-02 | ecosystem: Environmental > Aquatic > Deep subsurface > Groundwater | place: USA...
TATGTTTTTATTTATTAATTACTTTGACCGTAAGTACTATTAATAATAGTTGTTTTATGTTTTAATGGATACTCCTTTTCTTTTTCAAAACATTTGTCAATATTTTTAACTAAAGTACTATGATTGTTTTTAATATTTTGTAAGTTTCTTATTAATGTAGTAGAGTTTCTAATATGTTAATTTAATAATTTACGTTTTACGAATTAACATTGCATCTTGATCATAATCGTATTTATAGTTGTTGTTATTCATTGGAAATATTATTTTTAGTTATTAATTGAATAAATCTTTCCTTATATAGTAGTATTATTTATTCATAATTAATCTTGTCACAATTTTACGTACGTAATTATGGTGTCATAATTTTATGTAATTATTAATTACATTATTTAATTAATTTTATAAAAACATAGAATTATTTTATAACAATTTAAATTAAAATTAATTTATATTAATTATATAATAATTTAAACATTTAACTTATAGTAATGACTGATAAAGATAAAGATAAACCTTTTATAAATGTAAAAAATAAAAAAGATAATAACAATGATGAAGAAGAAGACTCAGATGGAGAATCAGAAGATGAAATAGAGAAAATTCAACCAACTGAGGAAGATATTATCGACTATGGAGATGACCAGTTAGAATTTGGAACTCATCAAACTGAACAGCAACATACAAAACATACTAATCATACACATAAAAAATCAAAAAATGATAATAATGACAATATTGATAACTTAAATATGTCAAATGATTCAAATATATCAAATAATTTAAATAATCATTCGTTAAATCAGATTGAAATGGATATGTCTGAAGTTAAAAATTTTATTGAGGATAGAAATAACAATAATAACTATAATAACATTAACAGTAATAACAATTCAAACTCTGTTTTGAATTTTAATCAAAGTAATCGAAATAAGAATAATAATTTTAAAGAATCCTTATTTAAAAACGATCAAAGTAAACTCAAAGAAAGTATAAACAACAATAACAATGCTAACAACGTAAATAAGGTAAACAACATAAACAATGCAAACGAGCAAAAAAACAGAACATCAATCAAATCAAAAACCGGCCGGCCGTCTAAGCTCATGTACATGTTTGATATTAAGGTCCAAGAACGTGATATTAGTAACATACTTCAAGATATCAATAAACTAGCTGATTCAAATTATAATAATAATTACCCTAGTCCGAACAACAAAGTAGACGGAGCTGGAAATATGTCTAATAATTCATATAATAATATACCTAACGATACATCAATAGAGAAAATCCCATTAGAAGTTACATATTTTCCAGGTGCGGACTATTCGCCAAATAAAAATCAGGCTGTTATCAAAAAGAATAAGAAACTTATGTTAAATATATCATCGCCTGTGTTTCAAAATAATAAATTAACTAGTAAGACAATGTTTAAAAGTAAATCATCGTCAAATATTAAAAGAGTAAAAATTCCAACTGTTGATGTGTCAACCTCAACGAATTTAAAATTACAATTGAAAAATTTAACAAATAATATATTTGATACGAAATCGCCTGAGAATAAAAATGATAGTTATAATAACAATAACAATAACAATAATAGTAATTTACCTGATACATTATCCCCAACTAATAAACAAACAATCGACAAAGCATTAAAAAAATATAAAGACATGAAGCTCAAAACAAAATGCCAAAACGTTTTCTATAACTTCGCAGAATTTTCTATTAAAAATTGCGAGTTTTACATATCTTACTTTAATATGAACAAAATCTTTAAGGCTATAGGAATTAATGAAAATAACTATATTAAGAACTTAGATTTATTCTTCCAGAAAATAAACATTAAATCGAAAAAGTTTAACTTAGATGATTTTCTAGCATTAATTGTAGTATTAGCAGAATCATTTTACTCAAAGGAAATATTTCTTACAAATCCTACGTTATATATTAATAAATTCGTTGATATATATTTTGAACCAGTAATAATACTTATAAAAGGAAGTCGATTATTCTTTTATAATAAAGTAGAAGAAAGTGTAAAGACATTTAAAATTAATACAAATACATTACATCTATTGGAAGAAGTATATTTTGGATTACAAGAGATTTATTCTTTTTATTTTAAATATGAAATAAATAATAATAAGAATAAGGAGATGTTAATGAAGAATTCTGTCGAAGCACTAGCTGATTTCGGAAAAGACTTCGAAATTATGCCTTATTTAATCAATCTTAATCATTATGCCATATATTGGAAATTCATCAACGAGAAGAAATATGACATACAAGCTTTAAATCAAATAATTGATAATAACCGTATTAAAATTAAGGACGTCAAACTACTAGGAAGACATTTTAAATTCACTGATTTTTGCATATTTTTACTAATTTTAAGTCAAGAACTATTTGAAAAGTTTAATAAATATGATATTAATAATTGTAGTAATGAAGAAAAGCTATTAACATTTCTTGAATTTTTATCAAAATCAAAAGGAATTGATATTGTCAGACTAAACGGAAAAAATCTTCCTAACTTTAATAAAAATAGTTTATTACCTTCTATTGAAATAATTGCTAATATCAATCCAAAATTTTTAATATACTTTAATATAGTCGAAGATAAACGAGTAATTAAAGTTGAAAATAAAAAAAATAAAGAATGTGACTTTGATAAGTTTAGAGAAGTTTTAGAAGTTACTAATACTACTCTTGAATGGTTTTTAAAGCATGTTAAGCTTTTATTTAGAATATATCAGAGTTATTGTAAGAAAGGAGAAAAACTGAATAATAATATTAATTTACAGTTAGGATATTCTGGGTTTTTTATGTTTTTGAAAGATTATGGCTTGGATTTTATTAAAAAGACTGAAGATATATATGCTAATGATAGAGTAAATGAAAGACCTAATATATTTCCCAATGACAAAAACGAAAAAAGAGTTAAAGTGAAGGAAATAAAACAAAATATCATTAATAATAGCATTAATAATAATAACAATACGACTAAGAATATTTATATAAACCTTAACAATAGAAGTACAAGTATATCTAAGAAAAAATATAGTAGTAACAATAATAATACCAATACTAATAATAACAACAATAACGATAAAACAACAATAATTAAAATTCCAGAACTTCCCGAATCTCCTAAACTTAAATATGACACTGGGAAATTTAAATTGCAAGAAAAGGATATATCTTTACTTTTTACCAAAGCATTAGCAGCTAATAATTTAAAAATAAGCATTTCAAAAGTCAAGTCAACAAACAAAATAGATTTTATTAATTTTATTAAAATCTTAGAGAGGATATCTTCAAGGATATATCTAGACATTGAAATTTCTATTGACGATCAATTTGTAAGATTAATCAAAGATGTAAGATATATTATTAATAAATTTATAAATATTTAGATTATGAGTAAGAACAAAGAAGAAATGCATACAGTAAATTCAAATTTGAATGAATTAATCCATACAACAATTAATAAAATTGTCCATAGTGACGATAATGACTTTGTAAGCCTTATAATTAAATTATAACTTATACTAACTAAAACTAACTAATGCTAATTAATTCTAACTAATTATTAGAATGAGGCTATTGTAAAGTTATCTAATTTGCTCAAACCTATCTTTATCTCTGAACAAAATATAAACTGTTTAATAGGTTATGATACTCATAAAAGGTAATAATATAAATAATATATTAATATTATAAAATTACATATTTATATCTAGACTTTATAAAGAATTCTCTATTTTCCCAAGTTTTATAAATATTGTTTTACTTAATGATATTTTTGCGAGAGTGGTTGAGATTTATAATAGAAAACGACTAAGCTTAAACGAAACAAAAACAAATTTAAAACTAAATTGTAAGTAAATTATTGTAATGTTTTATTAGTAAACATGTCAAGTATTTTGAAAGTGGATGGGTATATTAATTTCAATTACTTTTTGTATTCGATCGTAGTTACTACTTTGCTAATTAAACAAGAGCATTTTTCTCAATTATCGAATAGTAATGATACTGAAAAGTTAAAATTTATCTATTATACTATAAAGAATTCAAACAATTTGAAAGGAAAAATAATGTAATTGAATACTTAAATTATTGTTATAAATAAATATAATTTTTTGCATTTCTATAATTCTTTATAATTCTTTACAACTCTTTACTAAAACTTTAAATTTTATAGAAAAAGAAATGAAAATGATCAAAATTCAAATAATTTTAATTATGAAGAAAAGGGTAGAAAAAATAAACGGTCAGTTTCAGGTATTGGATTGATGAGAAAAGCAAAAAACAATTATGCTCAGTACAATAACTACAATAACAATAATTATAATTATCATATGTACTTTAAAAATGAAATTGACTAAAATTGAATAACTTATAAGCTATATACATATATACAATATATTAATTATAAATCAGTAAGAAAAACAATAGTTTATTTCTTTATCGATAATTATTCAATTATAGTATTATACTATAATATTATATTATACCTAATATGTTAAAGAGTTCTTATAATAACATACTATCTTTATAAATATAAAATATAATACTTAATATATATTAAATATTTAATATTTAATAATATAAATAAATAAACGCAAACAAATTATAAGTTTAATTGTTTTAACATTATTAGTTTCTATATCTATTCAATCATTTAAGTTTTTTAAGTTTTTAAATCTTTGAGTTAAGATAAGCAGACATATTTGCAAGTCTCCTTTTAACAATCTTCTGAATCTTTTTAATGACTCTTCTTTCTTCGTCTCTTTGGGCTTTATCAGTTTTGTATTTTCTTTCTTTAACATCTTTTTCATTTTCTGCTGCTTTTTTCTCGGCTTTCTTTGCTTTTCTTAACTTTCTTAATTGAGCAAGATTTTTTGTGATTTCGTTTACTCTTCTTACATAGCTTTTGTAATTTCTTGTTTCGTCAATTATCATTCTATTTAATTTTCTATTATCACTTTTTAAAGTACTTTCTAATGACTTATGTGTTCTCTTTGATCTATTATCATGTGAAACATCATCAGAGTAAGACTTTTGGGTACTTCTTTTAATTTTCACGAAAGCATCGATTAATTTTTGTAATTTACCTTGATCAGCTTCAGTTGCTGTCTCTAAGAATGATTGTATTTGTTCTTCATCTGCACTTAGTTGAATTAATGCTTTTTTAAGGTCTCTATTCTCTTCTGCGTTTCTCTTTATGTGACTTGGTCTATTTTTGCCTGATATTGATCCGATTAATTTTCTTAATTGTTTTAAGACAGCATCTATAGCGTTTAATACATCAGTATGTTCTGCTTGGGATTTCTTGAATTCTTCCTCATCTTCTAATCTTCTTTTTTTATTTCTATTTAATGATTTTAAATTTTGATCTCTTTGTCCTTTGTATTGCCCTAAATTAACAAAGGCACTATCTCTTAATTTAATATATCTTGCTAACTCATTTACTTGTCTTAATATTTGTTTTCTCAAGCTTTCAATTTTTTTTGTAAGCTTTTTAATTTTGTTATCTAGTCTTAATTCTTCTTTTGCCCATCTGATATCATCTTTGCTTTGGTCTGAATTTAATTTGAATAATAAGTCATTTAATAACTTTTGAATCTCTGAGAGGTTACCCTTTTGTTCTAAAGAAAGAGATACAGTTTCTAATAAACTTTTTCCGTAATTGCTACTGTTGAGTTCATTTACTTCGGCTAAGGAAGCGAATTCGAAGGAATAAGTAATCGAAAAAGATAGTAGTGCTATAAGTAAAAATGTATTAGTAAATTTCATGTTTTTTATAATTAATAATTAATTCGAATATTTATTACATTAATTATCCGTTATAAGCAATTGACTTCGTTATTTTTACAAAACATTATTTAAAGTAATTATTAATTTTATAATTAATAAAATATGCGTACTTTCATTTTCTTATCAATTTTACTATTTTTTTCTCACTGTTTGGAGAAAAAGCAAGATAATGCAGGTGAAATTATTGACGAACTTACTGAGTTACACACAATTATTGGAACACCTAAACCAGATCTTGGTAGACTAATAAATACTATTAAAAATTCAGAAAAGAATAGTAGACATGTATTTGATAAATTCTTCAAAAGTGTAAAAGGAAATTGTAAAACAGGTGGTCGACTACTTGTTGAATTTATGGCTAAAATTAAAGGAGACATAGTAAGCGCAAAAGCCGGAATAAATCGCGCTCATGACAGAATCAAAAAAAATACTAAAGCTATTACTAAACTAACTAAGCAAATTAAAAAACATAAAGAACAATTAATTAATGCTCATAGAAGACATGGAAAAGAAGCTAAACAATTCCAAAAGACTTTATTAGAAGCTGAGGCTAAAATTATTACAATAAAACATGTTAGAAATATCGTTGTCGATGAATTACTTAATGGTAAAGCTCCAGCTTCGTTAATCCAAGTCCAAACTATAAATACTAATTTAAATCAATTAAAAACTCAAGTGCAAAATGATAATGATTCAATATTCTCTACAGTCATAAATACATTATTAGAAATGACAACAGAACAAAATCTAAACAACCAAAAAATACTAAGAAAGTTCCTTGGGGCCTTACGAACATTGAACAATAGAATCAGAGCTTGGATTAAAAAATCCAAACAACAATACAGAAGAGTCAGAAAACTTAATTTGGCAACAAAACTTGCTACCTTAACATCATTAAGAGCATTTGGAAAATTATACGTAGAAGCTAGAAGTTCCCTTATTGCAGCTAAACGAACAATAGAAGAATTCAAAAATGCAGGTACAATTAGTTCAAAAGGGTTAGCTAGAAAAAACAAAGAGTTAGAAAACTTCAAAGTATTATGTAAAGACCAAGCAAGAATTGCATCTGATATCATTTCTGCACATGATTCTGTTAATATCAAAGTATCAAAAGTTGCTGGCGACTTATTTGCAATGTCTAGTTAGTTAATTACGTAAATAGATTAAACATTAAAGAATTAAAGAAATTTAAATTATGTTTATTATGTTTAATAAGTTAATAGTATATTTTTATATTATAGCATGTTTATTTTTCTATTATAGTATGTTTTTATATTATTATTACTTATATATTATATATTACAGTCACTTTATTAATTATTACAATAGTTAATAATTTATTTTTTAATATGTTATGTTATGATTATTATTTTATGTTTATTATGTTATTTACTAATTTTATAAAGTATAAATGAAGCTTTTTATTAATGTAATTATAATCGGAGCTTTAATTAATTCTTTGCTGTTCCTTAGCTTAAAAAATAATGATGATTTCAATATGATAAACACTCATGTAATAATATAAATATAAATAAAAATACTATTGAATAAAATATATTCACTTAATAATTCAATGATTTACTTAACAAATATTTACAATATGTAACATTACTTAATATATAACAATAGCAAAACTGGAAAGACAACTTAGACAACTACAAAAAGGCAATAGTTACTATTACTTCTTCTACAGAAGTTCCTTTCGTTCTCGATACTGATAATATTATTACATCAACAGGTTTTATCGTCGATAAGGAAAAAGGAATAATAGTAACAAATAGAAAAGCAGCTAGAATTAGTCCATCCAAAATAAAGGTTCAATTTTATGATGGAGCATTTTGTTATGCTAATATAATATATTCAGGTATTTGATTAATTGACTATAACTTGTTTACTAATATTACTATAATCTTTTAACATATATATATAACTCAATAACTCAATTACTCAATTACTAAAACAATATATAATAGATCCTCGAGTTTCTTTTGGTCTACTTCAAATTGATTCTACACATTGGAATCAAATTAATAAACAAAATCAATATTCTCAATTAACATTAGGGTCATTTGATAATAATATTGATCTTACCTATACTGACTTAAAAGTTTTATTACTTGGTACAAATAGTGAAGGAAGTATTGCTATAGTTGCAAAAGTTATTAATAGTAATAGAAATTACGCTTCTAGTTATGGTAGTTTAATTCAAACTTCATATAGTAATTCTAAATTATATGGTGGTAGTCCGGTACTAAATGAAAATGGAGAAGGTAGATATAACTTGTTTAACTTATAATTATTTTAATAGTTATTGGTATGCATGTTATTAGCTCTGATACTGCAAGTTTTGAGTTAAAAATTAACTATATTAGTTATGTTTATAATCTAATTAAAAATAATCAACCTGTTAGAAAAGGAGATATTGGTGTTACTTTAGATTTAGTTGTGTTAGGAATTGCTAAAATGAATTATAAGCTGGTTAATTCACCTGTTAGTGTGAATATTGAAAAGAATATAATGAAAACGGGTGGGACTCCTGAGGTTATAATCATATCAGAGATCTCACCTAATTCAGATGCTTACAAAAAATTATCACCAGGAGATATATTATATAAATTAAACAACCAAGTTATAGGAAATAACTTACTCCTCATTGATGACATTCTCAATAATAAGTAAATACATTACAAATTACATATAGCATAACTTAATTTATTAACATTACTTTTAACATAATTATTAATTAAAGTATAGATATAAATATAGATGTGACGGTAGTTCGTAATGGCAATCTAAATACATTTTCTATCCATATTGATGATATTCTTAACTCAAAAATAAAGAAGTATATAAACTTCGCAGGGGCAAACTTTCACGAATTAAACAATATAACAAAATCTTTCCTATCAAGTAATGTCGATGGAATTTATCAAACATCAGCTACTCCTGCTAGTGTATTTAAAAAAGCGGCTTCAACGACAAACATAGTACTAATTAACTTAACTAACTTAACTAATATTAACTAATATAAACATAACTAGTCAAGCAAAACCAACTATATTTTAACTGGAATAAGTGGAACAAAAATTACTAGCTTAAATGATTTTATTAACTATATAAAAACTAACTGCAATGAAGAATCAATTTATACACAAGGAATAGATTATAATATTTTTGCTGGTAAGGAAACACATGATGTTATTGATATTAATTTCTCAAATTCAATTTTACAGATATATACTTTGAATGAAACAACATATAATTGGGAGTCAGAGTTAATAAATATTAGTGATATATGTAATAAGAGTAATGGAGTAACAAAGCAAGAAAAACATGATGAAGTTCTAACTACAAAAATTAATAATATTATTGCTCAGTTCCCTATATTAAATAAGGATGTAGTGAAAGATACAGTTGTTCCTATAGTCCAAGCACCTACACCAACTCCGACGATAGCAGTACCTACCGTAGCACCTACAACTACACCTGATACTATAGTTTCAGTTCCAAACACACCTACTAAAGTAGTTCCTACTAAACCAGATGATATTACTGGTAATTATTTAATTTTATACTTATACTAATATTATATTTTTTTATTGACATAATTAACCTAATTAACTTAACTTACTATTTATTAATATAATATAGATCCAGTAGTGTATACACGATTAGGAGTAATTAAAACTAAAAATAAACATCCAAAGCCAAAACAAACTAAACTTAAGATAATAAATAAGAAAGATACTACGAAGGATAGGAAGGATGTTGGCACGAATAACACTTCTATTATTACAAAGAATTTAAAGTCTGAGCCTATAGCCAATACTTCATCTCTAAAGGAGAAATTAAGTTTTATTCAAAAGAAAGCAAGTGCAGAAGATAGTCTATTTTTTGGATTTGGAATAAGTGTTAAAAAAGAAACTAATAACAATTCGAATAATACTAGCAAAAATATTAGTAGTGTTAGTAATAGTAATAGGAAAGCAAACGAAAAGGGTAAAGCTGAAAATAATTTGGCTATTTCAGTTTTAGTTGATAAAACTAAAGATAATATACATGATAATTCAAATGATAAATCAAAAAAGATTAATAATAAGAAGGCAAATATGATTGATCATCTAAATGATTTGCATAGATTTAGAATAAGTTAATTTTAGATAAATCAATATAATAAGATATACTTACAATAAAGATAAATTTAATAAATTGATTAGATAATTAAGTATATTAATATTATTAATTCCAAAAAACTATATACATTTTTCTTTAATAAATAATACTAAAATATGAATATTAAATTTCAGTATAAAGTATAATAAAGTCTAGCTACTATATACAATGTAGAAAATTAATTAAAAATTATGAATGTATGAATTAATGCATAATGTTAATAAATAAATTAAAACTATTGTATTTAGCTAATTTATTAATATTAAATTTATTATATATAAATATTAAACAAATTTATAAGTTTGAATTAGTTGATTAATTATTGTTAATTATATTAATAGTTATTAAGTTAAGTAAGCTAAGTATAAAAATTTTCACTATTTCTTCTTTCCTGCACCGGCTTTGCCCATAGGGGCAGCAGTAATAGGAATTGGTTTCTTTGCGTCTTCTAGTTTTTTACGTTGTTCAGGTGTCATATCAGGTTCGAATTTTCCTGCCTTTTTCAAACTTGCAAGTAACTGCTTTTGGGATTCCTACAAATATTTATTTAATAAATAAGTTTATTTAAATAGTTTATTTAAATTTTATTACCTGTACAACTCTAATAAAAGATCTATCTATTAAATTTGCGTCTATTTTTTGTTCCATAAAGTCTGCTTTGATTTTACTAAGAGATTCTTTCTTTTCAAGTTTCTCTTTAATTAATTTAACTAGTTCATTTTCATCAAATTGTTCTGTTTTTTTTGAAACAGTTTTGTTTTCTTTAATTGTTCCTGGGTCGAATTCCCATTCATAGGTGATATTGTCGTCTTCTTTGTTCAATTCAAGTACTTCTTCGTAAGTTCTGAATCTAACTTGCTATTGTAAAATTAATAATAAGATTTGTTAATTAATATTATGTCTTATTTTTAGTAAATTATTAAGATTATTATGCTTAATATTAAGATTATGATTAAGATTGTTTACATCAACATCGTATTTCCAGCTTTTATTTGGGTTGCTACTAATTTTAGCTTTAAATTGATCAATATTCTTTTGAATTTGTTGAAAATGAGGTGATTTAGGATTTTCATTTATAATAATCAATGCTTTGAGAATTTTATCAAAATATTCAATATTAAATATTCTTTTATAAGTTGGTAAAGCCGTAAGAACATCATCGAAAAATTCTTTATCAAATACTTCATTTTTGGCTAAAATTTCAATTACTTTAGTCAACAAACTTTGTCTGTAATACATATGTTGATTAAAATATAGTGCTAAACTCTTTTTGTATACTTTTTCAAATTGAGATAGGATATATTCTCTTTGTATGGATTTGTTACTAAATAAACATTCTATAAGTTTATAACTCCATTCAGCTCCTATAGATATATTAATAAAATATAAATAAGTGAATAAAATTGTAAGTGATAATATATAAAATCACAAGTATTTAAGTATTTACTTAGTAAAGCTGGATTCTCCGCTAACAATCTTTCAAAAATCATTACATTTTCAGGTTTACCTACTCCAAACGAATAATAACCATATAACGCAGCAAAGGCAAATTTCCCATCAAGTTCCTTTAAATCAATTAATTTTAAGTTCATATGATTATCAACTCTTTTAAAAAATTCATAATCATAAAGATGGTCTTTATCTAAAGCCATATTGTACATCATGAAGATACAACGATAAGGGCTTAAGTTAAACTCATTACTTTGTTTGAGGTGATCTACTAGCTATATAATAAAGATTATTAGTGATAATGTTAAAATTTATGAAAAATATATTTATTAGCTATGTATATATAAACTTATATAATAATACTCTGTTGATTCCTCCATTTATTCTCTTACTCTCATGATCAAACCATAGAGGGTCTTGGGTTCTAAATTTTAATCTTTTGTGATCTCTTTTAACTTGAGAGTATTGTGAGTCTCTAAATATATCAAAGTATCTTGGATGTGTGTCCATATAATGCTTTTTATTACGAGAGAAATCTGTTCTATTATTAATAAGTTATTTGCTTTAAGGATAAGGATTTAAGATAAAAGTTGTCCTTCAATGAAGTTTTTGTAATAAATGAATTTAGTTTATTATGAGTTAAATTAATAACTCCTCTTACTGCTTTATGCATTTATAATTTGTATATTTAAATACTTAATTTATTATTTATTAATGTTTATTTAATTATTTATTTTCATTAATATAACAATAATAATTTACAATGGTTTACTTCAAAACTAACTTTATAAAAGAATGTAACACATGGGTTATCAGAAAAGTCCGTCCTGTAAGTTATCATAAACTAACATAATATTAATATTACATAATACTAGTTCTGGCTTGGAGGCATCTTCGGATTTTTATACATTCATTTTACTCTTTATGACTACTTAGGCAGAAGAGTTGTCTTCTATAATAAGTATTTAGACTGGAGAACAGAAGATGAAAAAAAGAAAGATGCAAAAGAAAGAATGAGTAACTTTGGTTATAGACCAAGATTTGAGCCAACTTTAAAAAACAGTATTAAAAAGAGAAAATATGATAATCAATCTTTACAAGAAACTTTACTTGATACACCAAAACTTAAAACGAATTATCAAAAAAGTATTTATACTCGAGATTATGATATTGATGATCCTGAAATTACAAATTCGTTTTTCTTTGTTGCGTTAGATCATGCTAGAATTCCAGGAACATTCGATTATACTCAACCACAAACTTATCATGCTGTATTCCCAGATGTAGAACAAGAAGCATACGTTACAGTCGGAGGAGACGACCACAGAAAATTAAAAATTTCAGATTTCTCTATTTAAGTTATTTGTTTCTTAAGTTTAATAATATCAATTTAACAATATTAAGAAATATATAGAAATAATAAAAATTTAATTAACTATATATTTAAATTATTTTAAAATGAATTAATTATATACAAATTAAACATATATTATATTCATTATAGATAAATAATTTTATTAAATGGGGATTGGGGATTGGGGATTGGGGATTGGGGCCCAATCCCCAATCCCCAATCCCCAATCCCCATATACTTATAACTTACTATAATATAA
>Ga0100378_1004458_pt1 | contig 13041 bp, 15 predicted proteins | sample CryGeymeta201502_FD_81535 | JGI IMG/M metagenome (GOLD analysis project Ga0100378, IMG submission 81535) | Groundwater microbial communities from Crystal Geyser aquifers in Utah, USA - Crystal Geyser metaG 2015-02 | ecosystem: Environmental > Aquatic > Deep subsurface > Groundwater | place: USA...
AATATTATTAATCAAATAATAAATAAGTTATAAAATTAAATTTTAAACCGAATTAATATTTAATAAATTAATATTTAATATACGAGTTAGAATATAAGTAATTGAATTAGATAGAAAAACTTATCAATCAAATAGAAGTTATTATACAATATCAAATTGATTTCTTCAATTAAACTAATATAATTAATCAATTTGACATAGCTATCAATTTAACATATAAAATTATAACCTATATAAATGCTTATATATATTATTCTAATTATATTTATATATAGTCATTAATAATAAATATATTTAAATTACTGTTATAAATAAATTTTTGAATAATGTATAACATTTGATAAATGAAGCTTTTAATTTACATATTTTTAATAATACTAGTTACTGACGTAATTATAAATGTAAACTGTAATGAAATATTCGGGCCAAAAGGAAAAGGAGCAAAAGGAGGAGCTAACGGAGCTAAAGGAAAAAAACATCGACCTAAAAAATTCACTGATGCCGAATTGGAAACAACTGACAAAGGAACTCTATATGAAACCTTTGTTAAAGAACATGGGAAAAAATGGAAAGATAACACAGCCGAAAAGGGTAAAAGAAGAAAACACTTCGATAAGGCTGTTAATGAAATTGTTAAAAGAAATAAGAATAATAAAGGGAATAGACATAAGAGATTTAAACTAGAGCCAAACTTTATGGCTGATTTATCACCTGAAGAAAAAAAGAGGATGATGGGTAAGAAAACTAAGCAACCTCCAAGAACTTTTATGGAAACAGTTAAGTCAACTAAGGCTACAACAAGTAATTTTTTAAAGAAAAAGAACAAAGTATGGGAACCTATTGACTGGAGATCCCACTTCTCAACTCCTAGAGATCAAGGAATGTGTGGAGGCTGTTGGGCTTTCGCCATGAGCGGCGTTCTAGAAGGTAGAAATAGTATTCTCGGAAAATCAAATGAATATATAAGTCCACAACAATTAATAAATTGTGAGCCTTATAGCATGGGATGTGATGGTGGTGATTTCCCTAATACTTTAAGATGGTTTTCTGAAGGAAATGGAGTAATATTAGATAAAACAAATCCATATGTTGGTGCAAAAGATTTTTGTAATATTAGTATGAATCAATGGACAACAACCGTTACTGGAAATGAACATTGTGTCTTTTATGAACCAAATAATCAATGTAATGAGCAAAGAATATATGATTTATTGAAAAATGGGCCAGTTTTGGTAGGTATTGACGGTAATAGTATGGATGTTCAATATTATTCATCAGGAATACTTTCTCCTAGTGATTGTACCGAGTCAAATCACGCTGTTATTTTAGTAGGCTATGGTGTTGAAGACGGGATGGAATTTTGGATAATTAGAAACTCCTGGAGTGAATATTGGGGAGAAGATGGTTATGTAAGAATTGAGAAGAATGTAGCTAATCAAAACTCTTGTTTTATAACTCAAGAAGCTTGGGCCCCAATTGTTCAACAATAATCATTATTATTATTTAAATCAAGATGGTTTCAAACGAACAAATGCTTAAATTTGTTAAAATAATATTAACTAATATAAACTAATAACTAATATTTAAATAAATACAAACAAACTATAGTTAAAAAACTTAAATTAACTTAAACTAACTAATATAATGTAATTTTGTAGTTTTGTTATATTTTTAATAAATAAACATTATTAATTCTTTATTAAATAAATAAATTATATTATCATTATAAATATGAATTCATTTATAAAGAGAAATTTAAAATTAGTAAGTTTTAAAGAGAAGTTAACATTAAACCTAAATAAAAATATTACAAATTTTACTACGAACTCATATAAAACCTTTATGACAAAAAATGTAAAGTATTCTCTTATAGATTATAACACAAATTTCAAAAATTATAATAATCAACTTTATAAATATCAACTAAATACTTTTTGTAAAAATGAACCTGAGAAAAATAAACCTAAGACTCCAGGAGATGATAAAGAAAACAAAGACAATAAAATAAATGATAAAAAAGAAAGTAAGTTAAGTGACGATAAAGAAAACAAAGATAATAAAGAAAGCAAGGATAATAACGAAAATAAAAATGGTACTATAATCATAACTATTAAATAATATTACTATATAAAGATGAAACGGATGATGAAAAAGATGACAAGGCAAAAGACAAAGAAAACAAGGACAAAAAATCAGAAAAGAAAAGCTTTTATAACGAATATAAGGATTTCTTTACACAGAATGCTTTATATATTGGAACTTCAACTTTATTAGCCATTTACATACTAAGTTTTAAATCAAATAGCATTAAAGAAATATCAACACAAGATCTTGATCAGTTATTAGAAAGTAACACAGTAAAATCAATCGAAATTGGAAAAGATAAACTAAGCACTTTCTATACAGTTTTAGTCACACTTAACGATGACACAGTTAATAAATTAACTATTGTAAACAATGAACAATTTGTATATGGAATTGAGTCAAAACTAAGAGATATAGGAAAGCCAGTCAATATGCCTATTAAATATGTTACAAATACATATACAGAAGAAAGTAATACAAGTCAATTTTTCGCTGCGGCTGCTCTAGGCTTTTTAGGATTTAGAATATATAAAAACTTTAGAAATTTTAACCTGCTAAAAAATACAAAAGACAAACTTGGAAACAAGGCTGACGCAACAAAAGATGATTTTTCATCAAAATTCAAAAGTTTAAACAATGTTTTTGATTACAAAAAAGTCGGTGCTAAAGAATACGGTGCAGAACAAAAGATTAAAGTTAAATTCAAACATGTTGCAGGTATGGAACAGGCCAAGCTTGAAATAATGGAATTCGTTGATTTTTTGAAAAAACCAGAAAAGTACTCAAGATTAGGGGCAAAAATACCAAAAGGTGCTTTATTAGTAGGACCTCCAGGATCAGGTAAAACACTACTTGCTAAGGCTGTTGCTGGAGAAGCAAAAGTTCCCTTTTTCTCTATTGCTGGCTCAGAGTTTGTCGAAATGTTTGTTGGAGTTGGCGCAAGTAGAGTAAGAGAGTTATTTAAAAAAGCAAAAGATAAATCACCTTCTATATTATTTATTGATGAAATTGACGCTGTGGGTAAAAAAAGAGGAGGAAAGTTTAGTGGAGGAAACGATGAAAGAGATAATACATTAAATCAGTTGTTAGTTGAAATGGATGGATTTGGTACTGATACAAATGTTATAGTACTAGCTGCTACAAATATGAAAGAAATGCTTGATTCAGCATTATTACGTCCAGGTAGGTTTGATAGAACCATCGAGGTTTCACTACCAGATAGAAAAGAACGCGCTGAAATTTTACAAATATATCTAAAGAAGGTAAGATTAGATAAAGAAAAATCTATTGATGAATATGCAAATAGATTGAGTACTTTGACACCTGGGTTTAGTGGAGCTGATTTAGGTAACTAATATATAAATTAAAATAAATAGATATATAAATTATATACTTTTAAATTTATATAATATCTTAAAGCGTAAATCTTAAATTATTTTAGCCAATCTTGTAAATGAAGGAGCAATTATAAGTGCAAGAGAAAATAAAGAATATGTAGATTCTGAGTCTTTTGAAAAAGCTGCTGAAAGAGTTATAGGTAAATAATTATAATAAAAATAACAATATAATAAGAATAACTTAACTTAAATTCTTTAGCTGGACTTGAAACAAAGAAAATCTTAACAAAAAGAGAAAGAGAGACTGTAGCCTACCATGAAGCAGGTCATGCTGTCGTTGGCTGGTTTTTAGAACATGCAAGTCCAGTTATTAAAGTAATAATTATATAATAATAATCAGATTACTATTATTCCAAGAAGTAAAGGTTCATTAGGTTTCACTCAATATATTCCTGATGATGTTTCTTTATACACTACAGAACAATTAATTGATATGATAAAAATATGCCTTGGAGGTAGATGTGCAGAGGAAATGATATTTGATGCTGTATTAATAACTTTAAATTAATTTATATTAACTTATTCTAGATTACAACAGGAGCCTCTGATGACTTAAACAAAGTTACTAGAATTGCAAGAAGTATGGTTACACAATATGGAATGAGTTCATTAGGTCTAAGATCTTTTGCCGCAGAAGATGAAGGTGGATTCTCCAAACCTTTCTCTGAAAACACAGAAAGAAAAATTGATAGCGAAGTTAGAAAAATAATTGATGAATGCTTAGTCAGTACAAGAGAATTGGTAAGAAAACATAGAAATGAAATAGAAATGTAATTATTAACATATTAATATTGCATTAACCTTAATAATAATTTCTAGACTTGCAAAATCTTTATTAGACAAAGAAACTATTGATATTACCGATATAATTGATTTAATCGGAGAAAGACCATATAAACTTCCGAATAATTTAAAAGAATACTTGAAAGAAGTCACAGAAAGAAAAGAACATAAAAAAGAAATTGCCAAAGAGAAAGAAGCAGCTGAAGATAGCAGAGAAAGACAGGATACAGATTATGATAATGACCCTAATAGCGAGGATGGAAAACTTGATGAAAAAATTAAAGTTAAAGAAAATGCATAATTGATCATTATATTTTCGGATAAATAAATAAAGAATAATTTATAATAAATAATATAAATATATAATACAATTTTATATAAAAAATGTAATATTAATTCTAAATAATTAATTATGTTAAGTTTATTTTCATAACCTAAAAGAAAATATATATATAAATATTATCAAAACGAATTTATTATTTTAAAGTATTATTTAAAATGAAGTTGCTTAATTACTCCATAATATCATTAAATTTAAGTTCTTTATAATTTTAATTTACTTTATACATTATTATTATTAATATATATAATTATATATTATATGAATTTTCAAATACATATTAATAAATAGAAAAATAAAAAATGTTTATAAGTTCCTATTTAAATAGGGGACTGAAATATGTAGCATCTTACCCTCATCACTACGCAGGTTACTTTGGATTTGGTGCAATTGTTTCAATTTCTGCTTATTTTGTAAGAGATAAAGGTAACGAATTCTTAAGAATGGGATTAGCAGGATCTTTTGCTCAAATTGCAACTGAGTTTTTCTTCCATCCTTTAGATGTAATAAACACAAGAACAAAAGCAGAAATTGTTGGTAAAATAGACTCATTTAAAATGACAAGACGAATATATAGTAAAGAAGGATTGTTTGGATTTACACACGGATTATCAGCGACATATTACGGAGCTTTAATAGGAGGAATGATATATTTTTCCACATATAAATTCTTTAAAAATTTGTTAAAGATGGAAAGCAATGATCAAAATAAAAAACATAACTTCTTTGCTTATTTGTTTTCGTCTAGTATAGGAGAACTATTTTTTATGATTATTTATTATCCCTTCGATTTAGTAAGAACTAGAATGCAAACAAGATCAACACATTACAATTATAATGATGTCCAGGACGCATTTAAACAAATATTAGGTAAAAAACAAAGACTAAGAAGAGTTAGAAAATTATATGTCGGTGCTACTCCTAGCTTTATGTTAAATATATCAAACCAATGTTTAATATTTTCTATAACTGAAAGTTTGAGAGAATACTTTATGATTAAAAAAAAAGTGAACCATATAAAGGATTTAAGCTTTTGGGAATATCATACATGCTCGGTGTCCGCTGGAGCTATAGCAGGGGCTGTTACAAATATTTTAGAAGTTATTACAATAAATAAACAAATATTAGGAAAGAAGTTTAATTTATCACAATTTATAAAGGAACATGGTTTATATTCTTTTAGAGCAGGTATACTAGCAAGAATGCTAATAAATTCGCTTCATACAGTTACTTTGTTCACGGTTGTAGACGAAATATCAATGTTCTTTGGAGTAGAGTTATAGCTTTGTTCTATTTGTTTTTATATTTAATTATAAATTTATTATATATTATATATAATATTTTATTGGTAATTTTATTAGTTTAAAGTTTAAGTTGTTGTATATAGTTTTATATTATTGGTAATATTTTGTATTGTTTATTAGTTATATTATTGTCTTATTATTAATTATATTAGTTTATAGTTAGTAAAGCATAACAATATTAGTGAATTTTAATAGAGATAATTACTTTGATACATTTTTATTTAATTAATATATTATCTATTTCATTAATTTAGTCGAAAGTTAATTCATCTAATCTCCAGTCTTCAAATGAACCATCAGGTAGATATCTTCTAATTATAAAAGGAATTTTTCTATTCACTAATTCCTTTTCAGCAATTTTTAGAGGATCCCACTCACCAGGTTCAATATCTACTAATAGGGGTGCATTTTTACTTATCTGTAATGCTCTTGCGCCAAGAACCCTAGCTCTTTCATACTTCGTTAAGAATTTTGTAGATATTCTTTCTTTCTGAGGTTTAAACTGTCCGGATCCCTCTTGAATTATATCATTATTATCTTCAATTAGATTAGGGTCATTCCCTTCTTCGTCCTCTTCGAATTCTTCGCTTTCATCTTTGTAGTCTTCATCGACGCTAACATCATCTCCTCCATCGTCATCGTGTTCACCGTATTCGCCTTCACTCATTTATTATGTTTTGATTTTTATAATTGAACTAATATATTATTATAATTAATACATAGAAATAAAATGCAATTCAAAATTTAAATATAATAGTATATTAGTATATTAGAATTAAAAATTTAAGTTTATATTATTAATGATTGTATCTTTTTCTTGCTTGTTTTTGGGCTTCCTCTAAAGTTAAGAAGCATATAATATTCCAAGTTCCAACTCTTGTAAAATTAGCAACGAATCCTCCGTAAAATGCTAATGGTCCTTCTGCTCTTAAGGTTTTAGTCATGCAATCTAGCATACTGGTATATTTTCCAGGACTCTAATTTAATTATAAAATATTTTTTCTTTTATTATTTATTACGTTCATAATTCTAGTTTTAACAACATCCATTGGACTTGCAAAACAAACAGCGATAAATCCTGCTGAAAACCCGCATACAAAATGAAGAAATTTGCTATCTGGATTAACATTTTTGTATTTTCTAAGAATTGATGATTTAATTTGATCATATGATGCTAGTTCTGCAGCATTCATAATTGAATTTCTCAAAATATTTGGTGATAAACCACTCCATAATGCTTTTACTCTAATTATATTTAGTTATTTATTATCAATTTTTTTTAATTTACCCTTCTTGTGCTATTATTTTTCTATATGCATCAATCGAACCAGCATATTTCATTGGTTCACCAGGTGGTTTTCTTCCTTCAGCTTGTAATCTAATTTTTACAACATCAGTAGGACAAGCTACAGTTATTCCAACCGCACCAGTAGTCATAGCGGCTAATATTCTTATTAATAGAGTAGGTTCTTTTGCTTTATCTTTTCCCATATAAAAATCTCTTACACCTGGATATAAACCAATTCTTATTCCTGCAAATAAAAATTGTCTCTGTAATCCAGCAAATATTCCTTTCCATAGAGATTTTAAACCTTCTTCGGCATAAATTGTTTTAATAGCATGAACCATTCCATTGTATTTTTGGACATAACCTGGAGACCCTTTTGATTGTCCTTGAATTTGTAATCTAACTTTTGCAGTATCAATTGGAATTGTACATATCTATAAAATAATTGACTAAATTTTTACTTCTGCAACACTTCCTGCTAAACTACCACAAAGCATATTAACAAAAACTGGTAAAGCTTTTGGAATTCTAGAAACAGCAATAGCTTGATCACTACTCTGTTTATCATCTTTTTTTCCTGACATTTTCAGTTTATATTCAATTTTATGTTACATATATATTAATTTTTATATGAAATTTATTGAATTAATTAATTTATATTTATAAGTATTACTTAATTATTAATGAATAAATAGTTTGCATTTTAGTAATAAATTAATTAAATAACTGAGATTTATCATCAATAATTAATATTAACCAATAAGTTATTAAACCATTAAAGCTTATGGAATTTTCTTGCTTGATTTTGACATTCTTCTAAAGTTAAAAAGCAAAAGATAGTCCATGTTCCAACTCTTGAAACATTAGCCACAAACCCTCCATAAAAAGCTAAAGGCCCTTCAGTTTTCATTGTTTGACCAATACAATCTAACATACCTTTATACTTTCCGGGACTCTAATATATATTTACATTATATTATTTATTAGTAACATTAATAAATTATTTATAATAAATTACATTCATAATTCTAGTCTTAATAACATCCATTGGACTTGCACAACAAACAGCAATAAACCCAGCTATAAAACCCAAAACTACATGAAGTGATCTACTTTCTGGTTTTATAGAAGGGTAGGATTTACAAACCCAAGTTTTCATTTGATCATAAGAGGCCATCTCTGCCGCATTAATTATTGCATTTCTCAAAATATTTGGAGTTAAACCACTCCATAATGCTTTTACTCTAATTATATTTAGATATTATTATCAAATTTTATTTAATTTACCCTTCTTGTGCTATTATTTTTTGATATGCGTCGATTGAACCAGAATATTTCATTGGTACACCAGGTGGTTTTCTTCCTTCAGCTTGTAATCTAATTTTTACAACATCAGTAGGACAAGCTACAGAAATTCCGATAGCACCTGTAGTCAAAGCAGCTAATATTCTTATTAAAAGTGTTGGTTGCTTTTTCTTATCTTTTCCCAAATAAAAATCTCTTACTACTGGATAAGATCCAATTCTTATTCCAGCAAATAAAAATTGTCTCTGTAATCCAGCAAATATTCCTTTCCATAGAGATTTTAAACCTTCTTCTGCATAAATCGTTTTAATAGCATGGATCATTCCATTATATTTTTTAACATAATTTGGTTGACCTTTTGATTGTCCTTGAATTTGTAATCTAACTTTTGCAGTATCAATTGGAATCGTTAAAAGTTCTGCAACACTTCCTGCTATACTACCGCATAACATATTAGTTAAAACTGGTAAAGGTTTTCCTGTTTCAGGAGGTGACATTTATTTTAATTTATTTTTATTATTTAATTACTCAAAATCAATTAATTTAATAGTAAATTAAATATAATATAAAATAATATTAATACGAATGTTTTCATTTAAATTAATTTAATTATTATTTATAATACATACACAATAAAATAATTTATATAATATTTAATTAATTAAATATTAATGTATGATATATTAATACTTATGTATTTTGTAAATATTTTTATATAATTTTATTTATAATATATATTATATAATAAATTAAAAATATTTTACTATACATAAGTATTTATATAAAATATATAATTAAATTTATTATATATTATATAATTTATTTATATATTGTATATAATTTATATGGTCAAAATTTTATATTTACTAATTATAAATTAATTCACACACTTATTATCGATGTCTTTACTTACTTCTAACTAATTTTCGATTGTTTTCTGTTTTTTATCATAAATATACACAATCTTCCCATTAGGATTACTACTATTAATATTACCATTACTATTTCCATTATTTACTGTAGTTTGTGAAACTCTTTTTGTTATTTCTTTTTCCTTACGTATATCATTTTTCTTATAACCTCGTAATATATTTTCAAAACTAATAGGTTCATATGTATTTGGAATATCCTTTTTATTTTTAGTACTTGATGAATTTTTAATACCCTTAATACTTCCAGGTTGACTAGAGTATGTATCGCTGGATTTTTCTCGTGGGATACTAGGGCTTTTATTTTTATATGAATAATTTGAAGTTTTTGAATTTTTTGAGTTTTGTCTAGAGGTGGTCCGTGATGTTTTGCATTGTCTTGTGTCATCTTTATAATCTTTGGAGTCTAATTCGTTCTCGTTCCTTTTGCGGATCTCCTGTAATTCTTCGATTTTGATCTTACGGTCTGTGTATCTTTTGCTATTTTCGTATACATTTTCAATCTCAACTCTTTCTTGTTCATATTTTAAAATATTGTTATTAGTTTCAGTATTCAATGCCGAATTTAATGTAGATGTTCTATCATACTCAACTTCTTGTATTTCTTCTAACTCATTATATATTCTATTTGACATTACACTTGGTTGAGAAAACAAATGTTCATCCTTTTTATTTGGACTATTTGCCTTATTGTCGTTATTATTACTGCTATTGTTACTGTTAGTATTTATATTCTGTTCTATCATTCTTAATTCTGATTCTATAAGTTCTAACTTATCTAAGTTGTACTCATAGTTTTTTAATTTATCAATAAATTTATTACTATACTTATTAATAAAGAATGAATTTTTTATTTTTGAAAGTCGTTTCATTATATTTAATGTAAGTATTTCTTTTTCTAATTGATTAAGTCGATTTGGATTTTTCTCTGGTTCGTAGTTAATTTCATGGTTTTGGTCCTCTATATCTATATTATTTTCGTTATTTGAATGGTATATGTTATTATTATTATTTTCATTTATGAATATGTAACCCTTATCACAGGTATATTCATTTGTATTGTATTCATTTTTAATATTTGAATTATGTGTGTGTAACTTATTAATTTCTTTGTTTTCTTTGTTATCTTTTTGTTCATTATTTTCATTATTTTCATTATTTTCATTATTTTCATTATATTCTTTGTTATCTTTATTTTCCTTATTGTTAATTTTTAATTTCATTCGTAATCCATTATGTTTGTTAGGAATATTAGTATTTTTATCAATAACTTCATTAGTTTCATTAGGTTCGTTGTCACTTTTGATATAATTTTCATCATTATCTTTATTATCTTTATTATATTTATTATTATCATATTTTTTAGACTCTTCTTTATTAACTACTTCAATTGATTTTTTTGTAGTTTGATTTTGCTTTTCATTAACATTTAAACTTCCTCTCTGATGTATTTTATTAAAATTCTCTTCTATTTGTTTATAATACTCATCTTTTCTCTTAATAAAATCATTTTTATCGTCATTTACACAACTTTTTAATGGAGAAGTAGACGAATTATCTGTTAGATTCACAAAATTCACTCCATTAATATTTATAGATTCTTTTGACTCATCAGTTTCTGTCTCTATTGTTTTTTTAGTTTCTTTAATTTCACTTATTTTATTTTTTATTTTATTTAAGTAATATGAACTTGAAGTATTAGTAATATCTTTATTGTCTTTAATATCATTACATTCTATATTAATTTCATTAATTTTTATTGATCCTTTTTGATCTTGTAATCTCTTTTCCTTTATTATACTAAATTCATTTTCGAGTTGCTCTCTATCTTCTTCATTTAGTAATTTGTAAATGTCTCTATTGTAATCTTTCAATCCTTTTAAAATATTATAAGCTGTCTTACTAGGGTTATTTACAGTATTAACATCGTTTTGATTTTCACTGTTTTGATTATCACTGTCTATAATTAGAGTGACTTTAGTAGGAGTTTTATTTGGTGCTTTACTTGATGATTTAACTGATGATTTATTTGGTGATTTACTTTGTGCTTTAATTGGTGTTTTAATTGGTGATTTAATTGGTGTATTTATTTTTGAGAGATTATATGTATAGTCACCTTTACTTATTCTTTTTTCTACATGATCATGTTCATGTTTAACGTTTTTTGGTGAATTTAAACTTTCTTCAGTAATATAATTATAATTATATACTTCTGGAGTTTCTTCAACTTCTTGAACGATATTGTTAATATTATTGTTAATATTGTTAGAATCCTTTTGTAAGTTTATAATATTGTTAGTCATATTCATATTGGAAATATTTAAAAATGTTTTATCATTATATTTGTCTCGTAATAAAGTATAATCATAACTCAAACTACTATTCATAGGTACATTTTCAGATTTATAATGTGAATACTGAGAATAATGTGAATAATCTTCTTCTTTAATAGCAGTAGTATTATTTGCTTGTGTTACTGTCGAATTCATTTTATTTATTAAGTTATTTGTTTTTTCGAATTTGATTGATTCTTTAAGGTTTAAATACTCTATATAAATAGTTCTTAACGCTTGAAGACTATTTGATATGGTAGAATCAAAATCTTCAATAATTTCTTCAAATTCATATTTTTTTATTTCAATAATTTTCTTTTTACTATCAGTAAAATAAGTATTTCGTAATTCTTGATTTAATAGTTTACGAGAAGTAAGTAGTTCTAAACAATTACTAAATATGTTTTCATAATTGATAACCTCCATATTATTAGTTATATTAGTTATTAGTTAATATTTGAATTGTAAAATAATATTAATAATTACTTTTAATAAAATGAGAACTAATAAGTTATTAGAAATTAAGAATTACTTTAAAAACTTATTTGATTTATGTAGTTATTTATACTAAAAATAGTTTTATGGCTAAGTATTTTATATTATTTTTAATTTCAAATTCAATAATCCAATACAAATATAATTCTATATTCTTTAATAATTTCTTATTGTAAACTTCCTAAAATAAAATTATAAATAAATTTTAATATTTATTCAATAATAATGCAAAAAGTATAAATATAAATGGAAATAATAACTTTTTTAATCATAGCTATTAGTATGTTTTGCAAAATAACCTCTAAATTATCTAGAGATATAATTAATCCATCAAGCAGTAAATTATAATACTAACATTAGACAGTATGCTCTAATTTTAGACCAAAAGAAATAGAAGATTGTTATGCATACAATATTGTAGAATTAAATTACAATTGTTGTTTTTATAATTCAACTGCATTTGGGATAACAGACTTACAATGTATAATGTTTCTACCAGAAGATCAACATATGGTGGATATATTTAATGAAGTTGGTCAACTTAATTGTACAAATACGACAGTAACTGATATAGTTTCAAATGCGAATACAATAAGAATAATATACTTACTATTATATTATATAGTATTAGTTATATTTATATAACTCATTAGTAAAGTAATAAGTTTAATATATGTAAATAAATTTTGTCGTCAATTAATGTTGTGTGATATTAGTATTAAGTATATATTTTGGCTAAAGAATAGTATTATCAAATTAATAACTATTACTAAAACTAATTA
>Ga0100378_1004460_pt1 | contig 13035 bp, 17 predicted proteins | sample CryGeymeta201502_FD_81535 | JGI IMG/M metagenome (GOLD analysis project Ga0100378, IMG submission 81535) | Groundwater microbial communities from Crystal Geyser aquifers in Utah, USA - Crystal Geyser metaG 2015-02 | ecosystem: Environmental > Aquatic > Deep subsurface > Groundwater | place: USA...
ATAATAAATATAATAAATAATATTAACGTTATATTATTATTTTCTTTAAAAATTAAATTTTCTTTGAGATTAAATAACTTAAAGAAGTAAACTGGCTTAATTACTTAGAAGTAATTTTAAAAACAAATGCTATATCACTAACATAATATTGTATGCATTTTAAGCCAGGTTATATAGTTGTAAGCATATAACTTTTCATATGTGCTATTGGTTTGAGAAGTATATAATAATTAATTTACTGCCTAAATGATATAGTGTTAGTAAGTTATTAGGAATTAGATTAATGAATTCTACAGGTTAAGTAATTAGTTAATTTCTAAGATATAACTAAATCTCATTATTAGCCTCTTAGCATCTTATATTATATTATAGTATATTATAATATTATATCAAATATTAATAATTATATTCACTCTTCTTCAATTTAATCTAAATTTCTTGAAAAAATGAATAAAGAAAGAGAAATTAATAGTTATAAAATTTATTAAAATAACATTAATATTTAACAAATAGACTATTATTCTATATTCCCACCTTTAAATTATGATTCCCGATATAATTCATCAACATCATATATATTCTTCATTTTTATGATTACGTTATTTTCATTATCTTCATTTTGTGTTAAAGTTTTATGTTTTTCTTTATTTCTTAATGTTCCTCCTGTGATTACTATTGATAAATTTTGTTCTGGAATAAAATTACTATTCAGTTTTTGTTTGTTGGATAAACTGCTATTAGTATTTGTCTGTGTTAATTCTGATTTACTTATTCCATTCTAATTATTTTTAAATTAGGTAAAGTTTAATAATTTACTTCGATTCCATTAAAGCCATCAAACTCGAAAATTTTAGCATCATGCTTAATATTATCTTTATCTCCACAACAAGATTTTGTCATAACATTTGTTAATGCCCCCATATTTTTTATTATAATTTACTTGAACTCTATATATTTTAATATATACTTTATCAAAATTTATTAAAAGTTATTTTTAACTTAAAAATTATTTACTTTAACTACTTATTTTAACAGTTAGATTAAATAAATAATTAATAAAGTTTAACTTTACTTAACTAATAATTTATATTTTCACTTATCTTAACTTAAATTATCTCTTCATTTCTAAATCCCTTGACGATAAACTATGCCTCGAGTTATTAGTATCCAAATTAAAATCATCCTCTCTTTTCTTTATTTCTTTGTCGTTATTCTCTGTTACTAAATTTTGGTGGGTGTATATATATTTATTATAATTATCGATAAATTTATCATCACCAGCGTTACTTATAGTGTTTAAAATTTCGTTGTCGGCGTTGATATCTTTATCTTTAAAGAATCTTTCTTGTAGTAATTTACTACTGCTTTTTCTTAGGATATTTTTATCGCTTTCTTTATTAGAATTATTATGAGAATTATTAGAATCGTTTTGTAAGTCTGTATTATTTTTAACATTTGAGTTTGAGTTAAATATGTCTGTTGCTTTTTCTTCCTTAATAATTTTTAGTGTGTTTTCTTTATCATGTTTAGTTTCATGTTTATTAAGATCTTTTAGTAATACTTTAGACTTTAATGTTATTTCTTCGTTTTGTTTTTGGATTAAATCTGAATACTTATCTTCTTCCTTATTATTTTTCTTAGGACTTTTCTTTGTATTAGCATTTGTTTTATTTGTGTTTGTTTTTAGAAAAATTTTATTGTTTTTTGAACTTTTGTTTGATCTTGGATTATTCTTATTAGCTTTTGTATTTGTATTTGTATTTGAATTAGTATTTGAATTAGGATAATGAGTTCTATGCTTAAGTTTTCTAAAATTTAGCATTGTATTCATAACTTTAATATCATAATTTGTATTAGGATTTGTATATGTGTAAGTATAGGTATTCGGAGAGAAAGTTGTATCAAATTTTGTTGCTGAATTCGATCGTGATCTATTTAGTAATTTTAATAATGTAATTGTATTAATATAATTAATATAATTTACCTAATTGTTACATTCAATTCGTTTTTTCTTTCGATTAATTCATTACAAACAATATCTGAATGCATATAAAATTGACTAAGATAAATGAGTTAATGGTTAATGGTTAATGAATTTTTATACCAATTCTTTATTGTGCTTAATCCTTCTTCATCAATTGGAATTACTAACTTATCTGTTTTTCTAGATAAATAAAATTAGTATAATTAGCATAATTATAAATTATTATTAAGTAGATATTGTAATGTTATCAAACTAATTAATCTTAATTCTTACTCTAAATCTTTACTCAACGCCACTAAAAATGGATCAGATTCAGAAGAAAAATTAAAAAAGTCAAACAAGATTGAATCGTATAAAAAATCAGTATCACTTTTCATCTAAAGTTATTAATCAATAATAAGTAAGGTTAAAACAATTTAATTTAAATTTAAATATCATTAAGAAAATAAATAAAACTATAACAATTGTCGTCTTTATATTAATATCTTTACCTTAACCAAGTAATTCTTATCAAAACCAAATACTTTATTAACTTTTTCAATTTCATATTTGCCATTAAGCACATAATACCCTGCTACTTCCCAAAATTTCATAAAGTAAATAACAATATTTACAGAAAGTATCCTTAAATTTGATAAAATTGTATAGATATCAGTTACTACAGAATCAATTTCTTTATTATCATTTAGTAATTCAGTTATAGTATCAATTGATAATTTTAATGCTGTCAGTGTATTTTCACGTGTAATTATTTCGTTGCCTAGTTTCTGTATAAATTTTAAGTAAGTAATTAGTAATGTAAGTAGTTATTAATAATGTATGTATGTTTAGTATTGCTTACTGTTAGTATATCATTATACTTCGTTAAGTTTGAAATTTCATAATTGTAGTAATCTTTGATTGATTCTGAAGTTAGGGTCCTTGCGAATGATATAAATTTCCTTTTGAAATCATTATTAACACCAAGTAATTCCCACATATTTTTTATTTTAGTAAATTGTTCACAGTATATTTCGTTTGTTTTTTCTCGATATTTTTTGGCACCTGTAAATTTAATGTCTTTTAAATGTTTGGTGTTGTCATTAAGAGAAATCTTCTTATCTTTATGTATTAAGTCAAATAAATATTTAAAATAATATTAGTTACGTCCATAATTCTTCGCAGACATAATTCTTTTGCTAGGATTATTATTGTAATTATTAAGGTTTAAATTTATGTTATTATCTTTATTTGTGTTTGCATCTGCATTCTTTTTGATTTTTAATAACTCTTCACTATATAATTAATATAATTAATAGAATAATAACATTTATAAATATTCTTACGTAATATTCTTAAAAGTACTTGGGGAAATATTCTTTAATTTAGGTTTATGAACAGCACAAAAACAATCAGTCATAGAATCATAACCTGGAACTTTTTCTAAATAGAATCTACTATTCCATTTGTCCTAAATAATTAAATTTAAATTATATATGTATGATTAATTTCTACTTCTAATATTTTAGCAGGATCTTTTTCCTTTACTTCTTCTATATTCATTTTATTTTGTTTTATTTTTTTTATATCACGGACATTATTTACTTGATTCATTTTAGTTAACAAAAATAACAATTTAATAAATTAAATTAACTTATGTTTAAATTAATTAAAGTTTTAATTAAATATCAATTAATGTAACAATAAATTAACGATAAGTAATGCAAATTGTATTTTAATAAGTAAACATTACTAAAAATAATTGTCAAATTTAAATATATATTTTAATTAGTAACTGAACTCATGTTTAGCCTGCTAAATACTAACACATCAAAATAAGATTATATAAGTATATAAATTGTTTATTCGTTTATTATATAATTATATGATTATATTATTACTAAATATCTTTTCAATAACTTATCAATAATCTTATCTTATGTAATATTGTCATTATACCTTATCTCAACTCCATCATTTCTAAAAACTCATTATAATCAATATGACCATCTCCATCTATATCTGCTTCCTTAACTAATTCATCAATTTCATCAGGAGATAGTACTTCTCCTAAACTATTCATAACTAATCTTAGTTCTAATGATGTAATATATCCTTTGTTATCTCTATCAAAAATTTTAAATGCTTCTAATAGCTCTTCTTCAGTATCAGTATCATTCATTTTATTAACCATTAATCCTAAAAATTCCTTAAAATCTATAGTGCCGTTACCGTCTGAATCGACTTCGGATATTATTCTTTTTAATTCAGTTTCTGTTGGATTTTGACCTAAGTTTCTCATTATAGAACCAAGTTCTTTTGTTGCGATTTTGCCGTCTCTGTCTTTGTCGAAAAATTCATATGCGGCTTTGAGTTCTGCAATTTTTTCGTCTGATAGGTATTCAGTCATTTTTATTTGTTTGGTAGTTTATAATTAAATCATAAAGTAAAATTAAATACAATAAATACTTTATTCATTCATATTATTAAATAATAAACTATCATAAACAAAATAAATTAACACTATACTACATTAACAAATTTATCTAATTTTATAATATACATTTTAATGGACGAAAAAGAAATCTACATTAATAGTTATCGATCTAATGAAAGTAGCTCACCGGAAGATAAAGAAGAAAGTAAAAAAATCGAAGATATACTACGTAAAGACTATAATTTATACGATACCGAAGAAGAAAAAATAAAACGACAAGAAGTACTTGCTAAACTAAATGATTTAATTAAAGACTTTATATATAAAGTAGCAATAAGTCAAGGAAAACAAGAAGAAGAGGCAAGATCATGCGGTGGGAAAATATTTACGTTTGGGTCATATAGATTAGGAGTGCATGGTCCAGGAGGAGATATTGATGTTTTATGTGTGGCACCTCGTCATGTTGATAGGAAAGAACACTTTTTTGAAATTTTATTTAAAAGTTTACAAAACAATAAAGAAGTTTCAGAGTTAGGTAGAGTGCCTGATGCGAAAGTACCTATTATTAAAATGAAATACTGTGGAATTCATATCGATCTTCTATTCGCCAGACTATCATACGAAAGAATCGAAGAAAACTTAGACTCCCTCCAAAATGACTCTCTACTCAAAAACTGCGACCAACCTTCAATTTATAGTCTAAATGGTTGCAGAGTTACTGATCAAATTCTTTCTTTAGTTCCTAACCACGAAAATTTCAGACTTACTCTAAAAGCCATTAAGTTATGGGCTAAAAAACGCGGAGTATACTCGAACGTCATCGGATTCTTAGGAGGAGTTAACTGGGCTATACTCGTTGCTAAAATCTGTCAGATGTTTCCGAATTTATATCCTAATAAATTAATTAAAAAATTCTTCCATGTATTTTCAGTTTGGAATTGGACTAATAATCCCGTTCAATTAAATGAAGATGTCAAAAAAGAAGTCGGGTTTGTATGTGATGTGAAGTCATGGCCAACTGATGTTGAAAAAACAATCCCACATATAATGCCTATAATAACACCAGCTTTTCCTGTTATGAATTCAAGCTATAATGTTTCATTGACTACAAAAAGAGTTTTGATAAGTGAGTTTAATTTTGCAGAGAAGTTAATTGATGAAATAAATTTAAATAATAGTAACCAAAATCTGAATGGATTATCAGAAGTGTTCAACAAAGGTCTTAATAATTCAATACCAAAACCAATCACATCTAACAATTTTACGTGGAAAGATTTATTCAAAGCAAAGAACATTTTCAATCACTTTAATTGCTTTTTAGAAATTGACATACTTGCAACAAATGAAAAAGATTTTAATAAATGGCATGGTTTTGTAGATAGTAGATTAAGACATTTAATTAGAAATCTTGAGAAAATAGTACAAATTAAACTTCATCCAAATTCAAATGAATATACATTAAATGATAATAAGTTTAAAGTGAATAGTTCTTACTTTTTTGGGATAGAATTTGTTGATCCATCTTCAATTAAAATGGATAACATAAGAGTCAAAGAAAATAATATTAAAATAATTAATCTTAGAGATTGTGTAATAGACTTTTGCCAAAAAATCCATGGAGACTTTCCCAAAACAAATGATGATATATTAAGAAACCCTAATCTTATGAATGTTAGAATAACTGTAAAGAGTAGTAAGGAACTACCGCAAGAATTACTTAAAAGCGATGTTATTAGAAAAACCTCAATGGATATGGATTATGGAGCATTAAAGAACAATAATGGAAATAGTAATACTAATAGTATTAATGGGACTAATGGTATTTCTTCGAGTATTAAGCCTAATATTGAAATTCATTCATATGAAGATTTAGAAAATAGTTACTATCTAAAGAAAAGAAAAATAAGTTGATTTAAATGATAAAGAAGATGATATTAAAATATTAATATAATTATTAATTAGATATAATTGAATATATTAACTAAAATAAATACTAAGTATATATAAACTTTATAATTTGAATTTACTATCAAAAAATAATAGTAATATATTTAAATATTAATTACATAATTGAATTCTTATATAAACAAAATAAATTTAATTCCTTAACTTTTATTATTTATTTAAGTTTTTTAACTATAAGTTTCTTCATCCAGAAGTCATATCACCTTAATCATAAAATGTGCTATCAATTTTATTTCTCCCCTCATCAGACATTTTTTTGAACTCTTCTTTACCTTTGATAATATTCTTCACATCTTCCATCGAGTTTACTTTGAATAATTCAAGTATAAGTTGGTCTGGCAGTTTAGGTAGATTCTTCCAAACTATTCGTTGTCCACATCCTTTTTTCTCTGGTTTTGCCTTCTTAACTTCATTTTTATTTTCATCTTGCTTATCTCTTACTTTATTCATTAATAAAGAAAAATCTTGTCTAAACCATTTAAGAACACCATCAGTTCTTTTAATACTATACTTAAAAGGATTTGTGGAGAAGATGTCATTTTTTTTATCTACAGGTACTTCTCCACAACTTGTTGTACCATCACATCCTTCAACTTTAAACCAAATTTCCTGGCAAAAAGGACATTTTTTAATCAAATTTCTAGGGTCTGTTTGATCGAACAGACTAAAACTCATTTTCGTAGATATAACTTCATACAATTTTTCACTTAATCTAAAGTTGTTTTTTTGGGCTTTTAGATAAAAAAAGTAATAATCACTCTCAACCATTTCTTTAAAAAGGAGTTTCTCAGTCTTCTCTAATAATAATTGTAATTCTTCTTTAAATGATACTAGTAGCATATGATAAAATTCATCCTTTTCATTTTGTTCAATGTCTTCAATTAATGACAAATTTTCAAACTGCTTGTATAATTCATCAGCTTCTTTTTCATATTTGGTAAAATGCTTTTGCATTTTTAGCTTGATTGCTCCAAAGTTAAATTTCAAAAAAAAATCAGTATCACTTATATTTAATGATTCATTTTTCATATTTGAAGCTGCTAAGTACATTCTATTTGATAATATTGATGTATCAGAATTTTCAGAATAGCAAATTAAATTAATATTAGTAATATCATTTTCCCCAAATGTTTCTAAAATCTCTTTAAAGTCTTTTTCTGGTGCTTTAGTATTATCCCAATGGGAAATCATTACCACAACTTTATGTTCAAATACACCAAATATATCCATTGCTGTCAGGTATTCCTCAACTAACTTTTCGAATCTATTTTTAAACTGCATAACAATAAAAATAGTGCTTAATGGAACAGAAGTAAGTCCTTGTTTAAGTAAATATGCGTGACTATAAGCTTCTTCTTTACTGTCAGTTCCAGGAGTATCAATTATTTCAAATGCTTTTCCATGGCTTACATCATTTAGAGTAAGTTTTCTAGTAACACTTGCTTTACTTGAGCCAGTTAAATGATTTTGTGAACATAGTTTATTTTTTAAGGTAGTTTTTCCTGAACCAGTGTTTCCGCAAATAATAGTTTTCGGTTTGTAGTTAATGTCAACAGCTAAATTAATAAATAAATAAATTGTATAAGCTACCTTTAAATTTAGAACTTAGATTGTCTAATATTTGAACATTGTTGTTTTTATCCATATTTATAAGATTATTAATACTCTGTATTTATATTGTTAAATTGGAAATTGGTAATAAAAAAGCTAGATAATAAAAAATTGATTATAATCATTTTTATTAAATTTATTAATATTATTATTATTATAACTGTAATTATAATATTAATCAATTATTTTTATTACCTAAATATATTATCAGTTATATTTTATTTGAATAAAGTAAAAAATGGGTAAGGGGATTGGGGATTGGGGATTGGGGATTGGGGATTCCCAATCCCCAATCCCCAATCCCCAATCCCCATTTTTGATTAGCTTATAATATAATACACTAAACTTGAGACTTCTAACAATAATTTAAATAAAATTCTGATAACTAATAATAAATTATTGAATAATAGAATAATTAAATAATTAAATAATTATAACTAATAAATGTCAAATAAAATTTCAGATTCAAACGAGTCTGAAAATATCTCAGTATTTCTACGAGTAAGACCTAAAGCTAAGTCTGAAATGTATCAAGAAAATGTTATAAGTCTCGATCCAGAAGTACTACTTATTAAATATAACTAATAATAATTTTATTTAGGATGACTCATATATAAAACTATCAAATGATAATACCTGTTACGAAGCCTATTTTAATAAGGTCTTTAATGAAAACTCTACACAAACTGAAATATTTAGCAATATGAGTAACATCACACCTGATGTTTTTAATGGTATAAACTGTACTATAATGGCCTATGGGCAAACTGGATCGGGAAAGACATATACAATTTTCGGTAAGGAATGGACAACAAGTTCTATTGTATCTAATACTAATAATACTTTAAATACTGATAAGCAGGCATTTACTATCAACCCTGATTCGGAATATAATGGAGTGATTCCACGGACTATACAAAGTGTATTCAAATATATAGAAAAGCAAAAAAGAATATCGTCACAATCAAATTTTACTGTTATGTGTTCATATTTACAAATTTATAATGAAAAGATTTATGACTTGTTAAATGTACGATTATATTTACGTTTTTGAATTTAGGAAAATAATAATGGAGATATGATTAATTTAAATATAAGAGAACATAAGACAATGGGAGTATTTGTAGAAAATTTAACAGAGTATATTACTGAAGATTTAAAAGATTGTTTGAATCTTTTGAAATTTGGAGAAATATTCCGAAAAACAAGGCAAACCAAGAAAAATGACATGAGTTCTCGATCACATACTATATTTAAATTAACAATACAAGGAGACTGCGTTAATAAAAATGGATGTATCAAAGTAAATAACCTTAATTAACTTATTAATATTTATTCAATAATACTAAATTAAATCTTCTAGGTTGGAAAAATTAATTTCTGCGATTTAGCTGGTTCAGAACAATATAATAAAGACGAAGAAATTAAACATCCACATTTTAAAGAAATGGTTAAAATAAACTCATCACTTACTTCTCTTGGTATAGTAATAAATTCTCTAGTTAATAATGAAAAACATATTCCATATAGAATATCTCCACTAACAAGACTACTACAAGAAAGCCTAGGAGGTAATACAAGAACTTTTATGATCTCAACATTATCACCATCTAAGTAAGTATTATAACATAATAATTAACCTTTTTAATATTAAAGAGATTGCTTTAATGAATCAGCATCAACATTAAAATTTGCAGATAGGGCAAAAAGTCTATTAAATAAGATAAAGCCAAATGATATACTAGCAAATGATGAAGGATTAATAAAAAAGCTTCAACAAGAGATCAAAAATCTTAAAGATATTGTTAATATTAGGAAAAAAACGGGGAAAATTGATCAAAGTGAAATTGAAATGTTAAGACTAAAAGAAGAGAATATAAAGCTTAAAAACTTTGTAAGTTCACCTACAACCGATGTTGAAAAACTGTTGCAAGAAAACAAAAAATTAAAAATTGATATACAAAAGATAAAGTCATATCATTACGATAATGAAGATACGAATAGTATAAATATTAATTATATTAATTCTCCTGTTTCGAGAGCTGATTCAAACACAAATTTGTCTATTAATTCAAATAATTTAACAAAAAATTTATCTAACAATTTGTCTAATAATTTATCAAATACTTCTCAGCATATTAAAAAAGATTCAAAAGATTCTAACTATAATTGCTTATCAATAAGTCTATTAAAATCATCATCAATTACAAGTTCAATGACTTATAATACTTTAACAGCTGATGGTAGAGAAAAGTCTAACAACAGGCTAACAAAAAGTACAGAATTACCTATTTATACTGCTGATAGGAATGATACAAGAATATTATATAATAATAATTATGAAAACCCAAACACAATGAAAAGAGTAGGAGAAAGTATAATACTAGGTCTGAATAACAATAAATATGGAATAAATAAAAATAATTCTTCTAAAGAGCTTAATCCAATCAAATCTAATTCTGTAAAGCATTTCAAATCAATATCAACCAATAATAATAGTAGTAATAGTAATCATAATAATAATGGTAATTCTAATAATAAAAAAGAATTCTTTTTACCTAGTGAAAGATTAAAAATGTTCGAAGAGTATGAGATAAAAATGAGTAAAAAGTTAGAGAATGAAAGGCTGAATATACAAAATAAGTTAAAGTCTCAGAGTAAATTACCTATTTTGGATACAAATATAAAAATCCCTAAAATTAGTCAGAGCTATGTTTTTTCTAGTTCAAAGAACATAAATTCAATACATATTAAAAATAATATATAATATAAATAAATTCAAATTTAGTAAATAATCAACTAATATTCAATATCAATTATGTATCAGCTATAATTTATTTAATAATTAAATTACTTAACAATTTACACTTAACCATATAATTATTAAATAAATATTTAATATAATTTAATTTAATGACATCAAGGTTTAGTTTAGAGTCTGATTTCGTCGATTCATATACTGATTCTTTTATTTTTACTAATTTTAAAAATGAAGACATCGGAGCTGTCATGGATGCAACCGTTTATGAACAATGCATTAATTTAAATCAAGCTATTTTAAAAACAGCAAATTGTACCTCTAGAGGTCAACGTGTCCAACATTATATTTCAAAACTAGGAGATGATTATACAAAGATAAAAGAAGCTGCTATAGGTAGTTGTTCCAGCCAACTTTTACAAGCACATAATATGTATTATAATTTAGGAACAGGAGATAATAACAGAAACCAATTTGCTAAACAATTCTCTTGGACTGTATATCACGATAAAGCAAATGAATTAAAGGAATGTATAAGCACTCAGTTAATTTAAATTTACTAAATAATAATTTAAACGAAATCTTATTACAATGCAACTTATATATCAATATAATTATAATAATATAATAATATATCAATATAGCTCAACTTTGGAAAGAATATTATGTTTATTTTCTTGCTTTCTATATACATATAAATTATAAAGTTCATTAACATTAATAATACTTTTCAATATATTAATTCTTATAATTCTTATAATTTTATTTAACATTACTTAACATTATTTATCATAAAGAATTTAAACGTAGTTGTATATTTATAAAAGTGTTTTAATGTTATAAGTAAATGAATATTAGCTTATTATTCAAAGAACTCTACAACGCCTGGTAATTCTTGGTCATTCAAGTCGAAATCTGTATTATTTTCTGCTGCTTCGACTAACATTCCGTACATAAATTGTAATTTATTTTCTTTTTCTATCATATTTAATGGTTTATCAATAATTTTGATATTTGTGTCGATTGTTTTTATTTCAGTCTTGTAAATGTGATTGATGGCTAAAATAAATTATTTGTAAGATTATAATAAAATTTATTATACAAATTCCTTTAACGAATGATTGTCTGAATTCTAAGTTTTTTTCTCTATTAACGAGTCCGGCGTATTCGAATCCGAAAATGATAATTAAGCAAATAAAGATCAAAGTGAACATTTTGGCAGGTGCGCTACATCTTATTTGTTTAATTTTAATTCTTACTTGCCCTTGGTAAGTCTTTGTTTTTGGTTCATAATTAGTCTATATAACATCGTGGTCGAAAAGATATTATAAAAAATAAATTAATATTCTTATTAATTAAATGTGGTTAGTAATTAAATTCTTAATATTTAAATTTTAAATACCAAATAAATTATAGTTTCCTAATTCACATATATAAATATTTATTACATTCATTAATTAACTTAATATATTAAAATGTCAAACAAAACTGTAGTGGAAAATAAATCAAAATTAGTTAAAATATTATTTGTTATACATACTTCGTCGCGAGGAAAAAAAATCTTGCTAGATATCCCTGAAGTTGACCAATTGGACCATACTAAAAATTCAAATAAATTACTAAGAGTTAATAATAATTACGATAATCAATATTTTAATGATATTGTATCAAAACAATTAAAAGAAGATATTGATATTTCTGATAATGATTTATTATCAGAAATATTTTCATTGAAGAATCTTACTAAGAATCAACATATATTGGATATTCAAATTGGAGATTATAGGTAGTTTACATAATTTATATTAAATATATTGTTACACTTATATTACTTACATTACTTATATTGTTTACATATAGATGTATAAGTTTTCCATTAAGACTTGAAAATAATAAGTATATGAGTAAGAAGAATGACGATGATATTAATGACGAAGAGTCTCATGATTTAAATGGTATTGATGATAAAGATAGTTGTAGTAATAAAAAAAGCGAAGATGGTATAATATTATTATTTATCATTAATCATTAAATATATATTAAATTAAATCCACCCATTGTAGAGAGTAAAAGAATTAAACTAAAGATGTTTAGTATAGTTTTAGTATTTCACAAGTCAAGTAACTTAGTACGACAATACTTAGACAATGTTTACAATATTCTAGAATCATTTTGTAATTTAATTTAATAATAACATTATCTTATTTATATTTATCACAGCACATCATTTATCATTCGAAGAATATAGATCAAACTATCTCCGTACAAATATTCAAGCTATATTAAAAAAGAAAAAAGATA
>Ga0100378_1004461_pt1 | contig 13034 bp, 15 predicted proteins | sample CryGeymeta201502_FD_81535 | JGI IMG/M metagenome (GOLD analysis project Ga0100378, IMG submission 81535) | Groundwater microbial communities from Crystal Geyser aquifers in Utah, USA - Crystal Geyser metaG 2015-02 | ecosystem: Environmental > Aquatic > Deep subsurface > Groundwater | place: USA...
AGTATATCTTTATCTTTGTCTTTCATTTTATCTTTATCTTTGCCTTTATCTGTGTCTTTTTTACTTGGTGAATCAGAATTAAAATTTTGTGAATGAAACGAATGAGATTTTTTCGATCTATTTGTCTTATATGTTTCTTTCTTTTTATAATAATTAACTGGAACACTATTGATATTTTTGATTAGTTTACTGATCTTTTCTTCTTTTTGACTAATTTTATTATAAGTTATCTCTGCTGGTTGTCTAGGTGTACTCTTATTAAATGATTTAAAAGAAGATTTTTGATGAGCGCGATTAAGATTCTCCTTTGAAGATAATTCTCTTATATTTTTAGTACTATTCCTACTTTTTGTTTTGACTACGCTTGTCTCTTTTTTAGTATATGAAATGTTATTAATATTTGTAATGTTTGTAATATTAATGATATTTGTGTTTGAATTCTTTTTATTTATCATATATTTTGAAACTGATATATCAGGAGTAACACTTCTTGCTTTAAGTTTTCCTTGCTTAAATGTCTCAGGAGATATACATCTGTAAATCTTTTTTGAACTATGTTTTTGTATTTGCTTTGTAACCATATTTACTGCATGAGACTTCTCGATCTTCTCATGTTTTTCTTGCTTAAAAATTTCAACTGAGTTATTATCACATTTATAATAAGTAAACGTATAGTTAGTATTTTTATAAGTATCTCCTTTAACAATTGATATGTGTCTCTCTTTCATTGAATTTTCTTTAATAATCGGTAAAGTAGTAGCATTTAGTTTATGTACACCAATAAAATGTTTAGTAAGAGGTGTATGTAATGGTAAGTATAAAAATGATAATTCTAATGCAAGAGAATAGTAATATTCTTTACTTTGTAGATTATGTTTGTTAGCAATTGTGTTTGAGTTTGTTGTAGTGTTTATATCAGGAGTTGTGTTTTTTATTTCCTGCGCTAAGGAGACGTATGCAGTACTTAGCATTATTACCTAATATTATTTAATTAGATTTAACCAAATTTAATTAGATTTAATTAGATTATAATTTGTTTATATGTAAGTTTATAAAAGATTTATTAGGTTTTCTCTTATTGATTACCTTTTCTAATATGACATCTCTTATCAATTCATTTTTTGATTCACTTTCTAAATCTAAATCATCGATATTTAATACAACAGGATAGGTTATGTCATCTATAATTAAAGATAATTAAGTTAAGTAAAGATATTAAAAGTAAAGGTAATTAACTAATGATTATTTATTAAATAGTTATATGAGCTTGACATGTAATTATTATTAAAAATAGTATTAACATGCTAATTGATAATTTACCTATATTTATAAAGTTTGTAAAATCATCAACGTCATATGTATCTATTAAATCTTTTATCGTATATTTTATGTTAGTTAAATTTGTATAATTGTTTGTATTATGTGAGTTGTTATTATCTATATTGCTATTACTATTTTTTCTTGATATATTCGAATTCATTAAATTTGATCGAAAATTCGTCAATATCTTATTTTTTATATTGCTACTTCCACTAACAATATTATTATTCCCATTTACATTTTCATTTTTGTTAGTCTTATTTTTATAACTATTTGTTATAATACTAATAATATGATTGAAAATAACTTCTTGTTTCATATAAACTTCATAAAGATCTAACAATAAAAATAACAATTAAGCAAAATATATAATATTACTTTCGTGATATTCATGGTTTTCTTGATTATTCGTTGTAGTAATTGTTGAATTAATTGATAATGGTGTTGTCACTTTTTCACTTTTAATTAATTGCTTCCGTAAAACATTTGTCTTGATTATATTGTCTTCGCAAATTATAACAGAAAGTAATGCGTAATCAAAAGCCTCTTCATATCTTTTTGAAGTCGAAAGTACTAGACTTAATTGTAAGTAAAATTTTGCACTGTGCTTTAGTCTAAGAATTAAATCACTAAGATTGTAATAGTTAAGTAAGGAATCATTGTTAACCGTCTTAAAATCTTAAAAGTTTTAAAAATTAAACAATTAAAATAATTATTTACATTCTGTGTTTATTTTGATATTATGTAACTCTTCACAAATTTCGTTAAAATGGAATATTACTGTTTCTAAATAAAATACACATGATGTATATTCCTCCAAAGTGTGATAACAATAAGCCATATTATTTAAAATAACTATTAAAACATTACGATTTTTGATATCATTAGATTCTTGTATACAATGCTATAGAATAAATTAATAAAGTAAAGATGAGTATATAAAGATAAGTATATAAAGCAAAGTAAATAAAGATAAGTATATAAAGTTAAGTCTATAAATATATTTATATATTATTATAATTACATCATATATTTCTTCACCTTCTCTTAGAATATCAACAGCATCATTATATTTTTTTTCTAATATTAATTCGTCTGCTTTTTTAATAATTTGTTTTAAATATTTAATTGGATCTTCAATTATGTTTTGATCTTGCTCTTCGTCGTTTTCGTTGTTTTCATTATTTTCATTGATTTGGTTGTTTTCTGAGTTTTGATGAATTATATCATCATGATCATAATTTTCATCATTATTATTACTAGTATCGATCTGATTTGTATTAGCTTCGATGTCTACCATAGTAGTTTTATTTAAATTTAATATTATTTAAATTAACTAATTACTACAATAATAACAAATAAATAAGAAATAACTAATAATAAATGACAAATAAGTAATATAATTGTTATGTTAGTTAATATAAAGTAAATAACGATAATAAAGCAAGAATAAAATATTTATTATTATAATTTTTAAATTATATTATATTATCACAAAATAATATGTTTTCATTATCTTAGATGACAAATAATAGTTTATTAATTAAAAGCTCATATTTCATTGATTTAAATTCTTAACAAAACTATTTAATAAATAAAAGTTAAGACAATGGAAAATAATTCCACTAATGGCATGATTGACAATAAAGGTAAACATTTCAGCAGTAGAGAAAAGCGAAAGTATAATAAACAAAATAATACTTAAAGGTTGGAAACTCTATTGAATTCTGGAAAGATTTTAACATTTACTAAAAATAAAATAGCAAGATTTAACTGGAAGGAAATAAAAAAAGAATACCCTAATAGAGAAAAGCTTCAACTATTAAGATTTTTAGGTAGGTCTAAATGTAAAAGGAAATTTTATGAAAACAAGCTTATATTAAAAAATGGACTATTGAAGGAAATTGGAAGAACTTTTAATAAATATAACAATTATACAAATGCAAACAGTGAAGCACAACAATTATTAAGTCAATGTTCTACTAAAAATGATACTAACAGCTTTAGAACTTCTAAAAATTCATACTCTAACAAATTTAGTTACAGTAGTTCAAGTCCAAGCAAGAAAAGAACTAACGATTGTTATTCAAACAATGTTAATAACAATATCAATAATACTAATAATAATAACAATAGTAAAGTAATTCAAGTACCACTCGAAGAAAGTTTCTATAAAGAGGCAAAAAGATTATACGAAAAAGATGGAATCTTAGTCCTTAATAAAGAAAGGATAAGTTGTATATTATACAATTTCCATTTTTCAAACTACTTTAATGCTAAAGCGTAATATAATTTATAAGAAATTATTTAGATTTGAGCTTAATTACAATAATATTGAAAATTTTACATTGAAATATAATGAACTTGATCGTAATATTGGCTGTGTCGGCAACGAAAAAATGACCAGCTTTTATGATGACCAAAGGACTAATAGTCTTTTTCCAACAATGAACAATATGAATAATTCAATAAAGAAGAAGAAAAAGCTTATTCTTAAAAAGAGAGAAGAAGTTGAACAGGAAACTTACAACACACTAATATATGAGCTTAATCAAAATACTCCTGTAAATACTCCTTTTGGTTCAAATAATATCATGCAAGAACAGGTATATTTACTAATAATCTTTTATTAGAGTGGAGAATCTGCAGCAAGAACAAATATATTCATCACGAAACAAATAGGAAACTTAGATTGATATGTATAAATTTATTAATTATATTTTGTTATTATTAAGATAATTTGTTTATTTAGTTAGTATATTATTCATTATTTATTATTATTTAGTATTATTAAGTATTTTAATACTAAAAAATATAATAATACTAATATATTGCTTTAATATTATTTATAATTTACAATATTATCATAAATAAACTATATATACAATCTATATTCTCTTTATTATATATTTGAATTAGTATATGCTGTAGAATCTGTTATTTTATGTAACTCAATTTTCCTAAGAAATAATAAATATGCGCAATTTTTCTTTCCATCAAATATATTTGTTATTCCTACTTGTATATTATTTTCGTTTAAAATATTTTTTCGTCTAACATCCTTGAATGCTGAATTGTCATCAACTAATTGTAAAATAGCACTTGTTTCAGCATTGTTATAACCTATATCGAAATGAAAGGAGACTTTGACGTCTTGGTCTAATTCCATTTTTTTTATTTCGATTAATTTTAAGAACTTTTCTTTTTTACTCCATTCTGACTTTAAACTTGGAATCTCCAAACACAAATTCGGATTAAACTCCAATGGCTTCAAAGGTCTCATAGTTCTTAATACCTCAACAAATTCACTTAACTTTGACCAACCATTATTTAATAAAATCTTCGGACCTCTTATATCACTATTCTCATAAATAAAAGCCCTTCCTTGAATATTATCACTCAATGTTTTATTTTGTTTAATATATTTCATATGTGCTAAAACTTTTTCGGCATAATTTATAGGATCTGTTCTGCACTTATTTATTTCGTGTAATAAGTTTAAGCAAAAATCTAAGCAATTTTAATTAATGTAAATTAATGAATGTTAATAATTATGATTTACTATGATCTTCTTTAATTAACATTTCATTTATTTTATCTTCTTCATATATAGTTGAATGGATAATTGCATTTGCATTAGTTTGATTTATATTAGTTGTAATATTGTAAGTATTTTTAAATTCGATTGAGTTTTCGTTTGTTAATTCATTTCTGAATGTTTTTATTTAAGTTATGAAAGTTATGTTTCTAATTACTTATTTTTAGTTGGTCTAGGTGTTTTACTCTCAATTTCTATGTTAGTTTCATTTTCTTTGATGCAACCGCAATTAACTCCCATTCCCAAACCCATTAATTTTAGTTAATAATTAATAGTTATTAATAATTTAATAAAAGAAAATAACAGTAAATAAATATAAAATAGAAACAAATAATATTAATTCAATTAGATATAATTAAAGATTATATAAGCATAAACTTAATTAAAAATTATATATATCTACTAATTATTATATAACTACTACTATAAATTGCTTCAAATATGTCAATAAACATTAATACATTAACTCGCCGGAATCAAACTTTTAATATACATCAATTGTATAACAAATATTAATACCATCACAGATGTTTCAATTACAGAAAAGGTAAATATATTCGTATTGTGATTTTTTGTAACTTTAATTTAAACAATTTAAACAATTTAGTTATTATATACTTTCATAATGCCCATCAAGTTTAGATGATAATATCTTCTCGGTCATTTTAATTTCTTTTACCTTTTTCTCAACTCTTTGTAGTTGTTTAAAGAATACATCAACATGATTCTTCTCCACTTGTGTGTCTGAATTATCACCAGTATGAATAGCAAAAGTTACTTTTTTTGCACTTTTATACTAATAATAAGATTATAAATATGGATATAAATAAGAATATTATAGTATCTTACATTTGAGTTATCTAACAAAAATTGATAAGTTCCTGTACTATTTACAAACATTTCATGATGAATCTTTCTTTTCTTTTTATCATGAAATAATGTATCTCCCTTTGGACCAATAATCTTAAAATCAATTTTGGATGTTTCATCATTTAAAAAGCAAGCAATGTTTATTTTAGTCGGAACGACTTTAACTTCTTCATAATAAGTCTATATAATTTTGTAATGATATAGGTATTAGTATTAATAATATATTTTCTTATTTGTTTTATCACTATAATTACCTCGACTCCTTTGTTCGGAACTTTTAATGTAAGTAGGTCAGTAAAATCAAAATTAGAAACGACTTCTTCCCATTTACGGCTTTCTTCCTCTTCTTTTTTTGCCTTGCGTTCTTTCTTTTTATTCTTTTTGGGTGTTTTGTCTTCTACTTGATCGTAATCTTTGTAGTCGTGAAAGTCTTTTTCGTCATCGTCATATTTTGAATGAATATCTTTATCTAAATTAAATTCTTCTTCGGATAATATTTCCTCTTCTGTTTTACTCTTTTTCTTGTCTTTCTTGTCTTTCTTGTCTTTTTTGTCTTTTTTCTCTTTTTTGTCTTTCTTGTCTTTTTTGTTCTTTTTCTTTTTGTTGTTTGTGTTTATATCACCTACCTTTTCTTCATTATCTTCATCTATAGAATTTGCAACTAGCTCCTCATCATGCTTATCAACTTCCTCATCAAGTTTTTTTTTAAGTTCTTCATCTATCTTTTCATGTTCAACTTCATCTCGACTATCTTTCTTACCGTCTTTTTTCTTATATTTCTTCTTATCCTTCTTCTTATCTTTAATTGTACTATTATATAATTCATCACTATTATTAAGGCTATTAGTATGATTTTCATCTAAAGTACTTATATCATTAATTGACTCTAAATTATTTACATCATCCCAACTGCTTAAATTTCCAGTTGAGTTATTGTTAACCAATGTATTAACTGTATTATTTAGTGAATTGTCGGATGAGAAGTTGGATGTATTGTTTAATGTATTGTTTAACATATTATCAATATTTTCATTCTAATAAATTTACTTATAAATATACCAATCCTCTTAAAGTAGTATTTGTAGTATTTTCTTTTATTTCTGATACAACTTCATTCAAAGTACTATTATCATTGATTTGTTCTAATGAATCAACAGCATCCCAGTTGCTAGTTGTATTTTCTGATGGTTTATTTTCATTTGTTGTAATATTAGAGATACTATTAGAACTATTAGTATTATTAGTATTATTTGTATTATTATTGGATATTGATGAAATTGAATCAGTATTATTTGAATTTATATTGTCATTAGTGTTGTTAATAGATATCTTCTCATTCATTTTGACCTTTTGAAATTGTACTACGGTATAAACAAATAATACATTTATAAACAAACTTAATTTCATACTTATAAATAAATATATAATCTTTAAATAACAAATTAATATAACTATAACAAAATACATGTAAAATTTAATACAAATTAATTAAACATATTTTTACTAATTTAATACTAATTACTAATTATATATAAATCAACATTTAATGCAAGAACAACCTCATCAAGAACAGCCACAACTTCAAATATCAGAAGATATTTTATTTAATACTAAAACTGATACTAAAATTGATAACTTTATTGAAGAATACGACTTAATTATTGGTCATTTACGTGATAAATATATAGAAAATGACTACTTAGTCAAATTTGGGTTTACAAAACAAGAAATCGAAAGCACAATGAAAGTTAGAAATAAATTAATAAATAATTTAATGATTGTAACATTATCCTTTTTGGGAGGAGTTTCATATGCTTTTATACGTACTTATAAACTTCTAAAAAATAATGTACCATTACGTAAAACAAAAGGACCATGGCTTTTAATTTTGTTTTGTATTAGTGTTAATAGATTAATGGATGCTTATTATGAAAATAAAATAAGAAGTTCGTTTGAGGATAGCCTAATTCTTAAGTTTTTCCCAGAGAATTCGATTTTAAAGTCGAAAGAGCTAATTAATTACTATAAAGTTCAAAAAATGGCAAGACAAAAATTGAAAACCTATTTTTAATCGAGATTATTGTACATTATCATTATTTAAGAAATAATATATATTTGAAAATGCAAAAATGTTAATTAGCAAATAAAGCAAATAATGCAAATATAGTAATTTATTCATTCAATTTTAAATACTCAATATAAAATTTATCATTTCAATAAATATAAAGTAATTATTACTTAATATTATTACTCAATAAATATTTTATTCTTTATTAATAAAATATAAAATAAAATTATAAATGCCTTTATATGAAATGGTTATGATATGTAAACTAGGAGAGAGCAATGCTATGGCAAGTTTAATAAAAAACTTAGCAGTTAATATTTATAAAGAAGGAGGAATTGTAAGAAGATTTTCAAACATGGGAGATAGAATATCGTCAAAAAATTTTAAATCGAAAGATAATATTGATAATCTAGTTTGCAGATATGTTTCAGTAAGTATTTACATAATGAAATCAACATAATTAAAACTAATAAACAACTTACCTTGACCAAAATTATAATTACTATAATGATCTATAATTTTATTACAAACTTAATTCTTACATAATTACTATTAATTACTTAATTTAAAAGGTTGAATTTGATGCTAATCCAGATTCAATGCTAATGGCCAAACAAATAGCACATGCAAATTCAGAAACAATGAGTGTAACAGTGCATAAACTGAAAGAAAAAGATTATTATAAAACAATGCTAAATAAGGTAACCAAATAAACATTTAAAAATACTTTAATTTAACATATAAATTTACAAACATTTAATCATACTAATAAAAATGAACATCCTAATCCTAAATACACTTATAGGAACTATGGCAAGCATATTCAAAAGAACAACAAGTAAACGAGTATGAAAAGTTTCTCGAAGACGTTGATGGCAATGCTGGATTACTAAAATCATACAAAGAGATGCTTAAAAAGATAGAAGATAGTCCTAGTGATGAAATTAATTCAATTAGTTCAGATAATAAAGACAATACAAATACATACAATAAAGAAAATAAAGACAATAAAGATAATTTAATCGGAAGAGATAATGAAAGAGCAAAGATTGATATTGAGAGAAATAAAAACGAATCAAGAATATAATATGTCTTTATAATGATATGACAATTAAACAATATGTTTATTTCTATGTGTTGCTAATAGGATTGTATTTATAATTTCTATTTACGATAACTTATTTAAAAATTAAATGAATATAAACAAGAAGAATTAGTTTATGATTTATATTTAACTATATATAATATATATACTATTTAAATGAATAAAATAGAAAGAAAGAGTTATTAGTTAAATTTATATTAGTTTGTTTATAATGATATCTTTTAGTAACTTAATTTACAATACTAATACTTTCCTTAATATGTTTTGCATATGTTACTATAATTTTCTTAATTCAAAATAATATTTTAATTTCTAAATTATTTACTTAAATTTATGTTTATAAATATTTACTTATAATTATAACTTCATATATAACATAATATAACTTAATTAAACAAATAAATAAAATGTTAAAAGTAAAAAATTTAATAGTTCTATAAACTCATTTCAATATAAAATAAAGGAACGAGTCTAACATGATCTATAAGTATCAATATATTTTCCACATGAAGAACATGAATGTTTAGTATTGAAGCAGTTCCAATCTTTTCTTTTGTAACACATGTAACAACACCAAAATTCTGTACAGAAATAAGCAAATAAGCAGTTAAGAATATTCCAACTAGGTTCAGTAGTAGTTGCACCTGGTGCTTTGCAGCATATGCATACTGCGCATACTGAGAAACTTCTTAATGAATCAGTTAATTCAATAGTAGTATTTGTTTGCTCTTCGTCATCACTTCCCACAATTTTAATTCCTGATGAAACATTTCCTGATCCACTACTAGAAACACCGACTCCTACTCCTACATTTGAGTTTGAATTTACTCCAATTCCGACATTAGAATTAGAATTTGAACTTATTCCAACACCAACAGTTGGTGTAGCAACTTTGACTGTAGGAGTAGAAACTGATACTCCAACATTGGATGATCCTCCATAATTTCCTCCGTAATTATTTCCTCCAGAAACTCCAACTCCAACTCCGCCTCCGACTCCTACTGATCCACCTACTCCAATTGATCCACTTCCTCCTACATGAGAACTTCCTCCAACTCCTCCAGAAACTCCGACGTTGATACTCATCTTGATATTATTATAAATTTAATTAAATTAATGTAATTATAAATAATTTAAATAATATTACTTATTATAACCTAAATTAAATTTTTACTTAAAATTATTAACGTTAGTAATAGTAAAGTTTATAATAAGAATAATAAATATAATATTTATGAGATTTTTATTATTCAAGAAATATATAAATGTTAATATAAGTTAAAGACTAATAAGAATATTATTGAGTTGTGTGTTATTGCTTAATAAATATTAATTAATATAATTAAATGTGTAATTATTGTTTAAACATATTGTTTTAGTTTTATTATTTTTATAATTTAAAAATATGACTAATATAAATGAACTAAAAGATGCTTTAAAAGAAACATTAGAAGAAAAAGGAGTTTTAAATGAAATAAGAGCTAGAATGCGATCAGCAATATTCAGCGCTCTGGACAACGATGATAAACCTAAACCAAAAATTAGCGATGAAAACTTACTAATAAACGAAATGATTCGTGAATACTTAAAGTAACTACATTCTAAAACAACTTAATACAACATATATCATATTATATCATCTAACTTATATATTATTAGATTTAACAACTATAATCACTCTGAATCCGTATTCGTCGCCGAAAGTGGTCAGCCAAGGGAGGCTCCCTTTGATAGAAAGTTTATTACAAAAGAATTAAATGTATTTACTATAAATTAATATAATATGTAAGATTATAGAAGATAACTCTTCAAAAAAAGTTCCATTACTATATTCAATTGTTTTTGGACTCAAAAAAGAAGTTTATAATCCAAATGTAAATACATATGAAAATTTTCAAGATCATCATATGATTAACTCAAATAATATGAGTAATACTAATAACAAAGAAGATGAAAATTTGTATAATTCTACAAATCAAAATCAGCCAAAAGGATTTATAATAAATTAGAAGATATTAAAATAATGTCGAGGTTAAGATAAGAATATGTAAAATGATGCTAAGATATTTAAATAATTAATGATAATTACTTATGTATAAAATTAAAAAGAATTAATAAAGAATTTATGTATAGTAAAATAGTTCTTGTATTGTGATTGTTATTATTAATTTTTAGTAATTATGTGGTTTTTATATTTTGTTAATTAAAAGTTATTTATTGTTGTATTTAGTTTATTGATATTTTATCTTATTAATGTTTTATTTTTATTTATATTAATTTGGACAATATATTTATGTTCGATAAACAAAAAGTTATGATTTCTTCTTTTGTAATAAAATCTTTTTCATGAAACATTGCATTTCTAATTATTAAATATAGTTAAATATTAAAAGTTATTTTATTTGATGTTATAAGATTTACTATAATAATACATAAAGTTATTAATCATAGTTATTTTAAGTATTACCTAAAGAATTCACCTATTTTCCATTTTAAATTATCATAATCATTTTGCAAAGTATACTGCATTAATTTATCAAAACTTAGAAAATCTAAATATCCTTTTAAATCAGGATCAAACCTTAAGATAATAATTTCTATTTTTTTCTCAAGTTCTTTATAAATGTCTATTATTTTATTCTTTAATAGTTCGATTAACTCACAAGTATTAACACTAAAAACGTATTTTTTATCTTGAAAATATTCAAGTAACTCATCTACCAATACATACTTCTTATCTTGATAAGTCTCAAACATCGCGTTGTAATCTTTAGTCAACAAAAATTTATTATTAAACAAATTATAAATATCATCATTGCTTAAATTATACACTTTATTTATTGAAATGAAATTATCAACTAATACATCTAAATTTACATACTTTAAATTTGCTTGATTCTCAATAGACTTAAATAGAACAATCTTTGAGTCATTATAAAATTGAAAAAGAAGATAATTAACATAAATTTGTTCTGAAATCATATCAATTTTTTTTTCGTTTTTGTAAACAGTTGTTAGTTTTAATATATCATTTTTAATACTTGAAAAGAAATTGAATTTAATAAATTCCTGTGTACATAATTCAAAAGCAAGTTTTAATGATACATTGTCATTTTTGCCGAGCTCACCGAATAAAGTATATAAGTTAAGAGGAATATGTTTTAGAATATCTAAGTAACTGTCAGTGATTTCACGACGAAACTTTCCGCCGATGCCTAAGCTAGATTTGAAAAAGGAGATGAAAGGGTTATCTTATATGATAATGGTTAAAATAAGTAATAATTAATAGGTAATTAATATATTATGGTATGTACCTGTATTATTTAGTAAAGTGATTAATGCTCTTTCAATTTGATCTTCAGCTATTGAGCTTATTTTATATTTTGACATCATATAGCTGTAGAAAAATTCATCAAAGTTTTGAATTACTCTCTTATTTGGTAGTAGTAACATATTCAAAAAATTAGATTTTATTTTCTTCATATATACATCTGCAATTAAAGATTTCAAATCTGATAACGAAATAGGATTTGTATTTTTTATTTTACTCTTCATAATTATTAAACAATCCAAAATTTTATTATTGTTCAAACGAGAATTTGTTGATGAAATTTCATAAGTAAGTTTCATTTTTTCTAAGTCTTCCATATTAATTTCAGTTTGACATACAAAATCATTTTCTACCTTTTTTGAAAATCCAGCAATAATATTTTCGTATCTAGCTACTGAACGTAGATGCTCGACACTTGAATTATTATATTTAGTTTCCAGTTTAGTAATTTGATTTTCTAAATCTAATATAATTCCCTGAAGTCTAATTACTTCAAATTGTTTTTTTTCTTTCTCGTTCGTAAAGTATTCTCTACATTCTGATAACCTCATATTAATCTCTGAATTTATTAAAAAACTCCTTTGTATGAAGTCTTTAATTCTAAATTATGAAATAAGTATAAATAATAGTTAAATATAATAAGTAAATATAATTAATTATTCAAATAACTTACTTTAAGTGTGATATTTCTTTGTCAATATCTCTTTCTATCTTATCAATTGATAAACTCTTTAACTTTTTC
>Ga0100378_1004470_pt1 | contig 13024 bp, 15 predicted proteins | sample CryGeymeta201502_FD_81535 | JGI IMG/M metagenome (GOLD analysis project Ga0100378, IMG submission 81535) | Groundwater microbial communities from Crystal Geyser aquifers in Utah, USA - Crystal Geyser metaG 2015-02 | ecosystem: Environmental > Aquatic > Deep subsurface > Groundwater | place: USA...
AAATAAAAAACCTCAACTGAGCATATCCAACTCACCAAAGCTGCCCTCGACGACACTATTCATTAACTCAACCTCAAATTACATACCCACTTCCAAAACAAATAGCAAGCTCTACTCGATCAATACAAGAGATAACTTATCGAGGCTCAAAAGGAGCTGAATTAACTCAAAAGTACAACCAACTAGGAGGAGATCAAGAATAAAATGCTGGAGAGGAAGAAACAGCTAGAAAGGGAAAGACATCAGTTGATACAAACTAACATATTTTTCAGCTCGAAATGTGAGGAGTACAAAAAAAAATTGGCTGATTTGGTTGCAGAAGGGAAATAATTAGAGCGGGAACTGGTCTTCTTGGATGCACAGATACAATCAACCACCAAAAGAAAATATAAAGTTTTGTCGAATCAGGATCAGCAGGAAAGTCGAGAGCCGACTCCAGCTCAAATGCCTTCGATTCACAACGATAAACAAGAGCAACTAAGCTCCTTACCTTTGCTTTCAGATCGAAAAGCAGGCCCTAATACTTCTTCAAGAAAATTAGTTAACTCAATATCAGTCAGATCGACAAACAAACGAACCCTAATTGAGGAAGGCATGCATTCAAGAGTCAAGAAAAACATGATCAGAGAGCCGCCCAAGGCTATTTTCGAAAAGACGCCATTAGAAGAGCTTTTTGAGGTGACAGTATAATCAGTGAAGGAAAAACGAAAAGGAAAGAAAATGCCAGCCACCAAAGGAGAATAATTTAGCGATTACGAGAAGAAACAAATCATGTAGTAGTTTCTTTCCAAATAGGAGGTCAAGAAAAAGATCTACGAGATAATATTTTAGACAGAAGACAAACGTCCAGCTCCTTATTCTACAATTGAGCCAAAGATAAAGATATCCTATGAAGACATAGTCTGATTTAGTTTGCTTATCTGATGATCTAGGTTTAATAAATTTTATATTGTTGATGTCCAGAAAGAACAACAAATCGATCAAAAAGAGATACAACGACTATCTTAAATCCAAAGAAAGAAAGGAATAACAAAAGAAAGAAGATAAATAACTGAGAAGAGAAGTTGAAAGACAAGAGGAGGAAGCTGAAGAGTTGCTTGAGGGAATGGGATTGGATGAAGCTGAAGATAGACCTGAAAAGATGGAGGTCGAGAAAGCCAACAAAGGAAGAAAAATCAAGAAGAGCAAAGCTCTCAGAAATAAAAAGCATGACAAGAAAAGACGCATGAAATGAGACTTGATTTATGACTGCCTTAGTATTCAAATAAACTCATATTGACTTTTATAGTACCAACCGAACACTAATAATGAACAGCTACAACACAACCTAACAAGTATTCCAAAAACTCCGCAACAGTATACCTCACTCTACTCAGACATCGAACGTCTAAAAGTTTAAAGAGACGACCTCAACAACTAACTGAACATCGACCGCAACGACATGAACAATGTCGATATGGCTATGAACCAACTTAACCGCTAGATTGAGGACCGCATGTCAATCGTAAGAGAAAAGGAAAGGCGGTTGATGGAGCTTGAGAAAGCTATCGGCGAGACTTAGAAGTCCTATGACATTGTAAATATGGGTTAAGGTAGATCATTGAAACCACAAGAAAATTGTCAAATGCACTTGAAAATTAAGCAGTTCATCTCAAGAATATGGCGAGAAAATGATAGACTCCTATTCAGGACTGATAAAATAATCCTATAAAGCATCATAGCCAGTATTTCAATTCGGGTGGTACCTAGTTGCTACGACCTATCTTGGCAGCCACCTGCCACAATCTAACAGCTTTGTCATACTTCTCATGAATTTTCTCCAATCTGTCAAAGAGGTCTGAGTAGACGTAGGTGTTTTATTTGATGCGGTTGAGGTCTTGGTAGAGCAACTAGAGGTATGATTTGAACGACATTTTTGGATTTCTAAGAGCGTCAAGAGTAGAAATGAAAGCTGGTAGACAAGCACCGTTAACGTAGTTATCACCAAAGAGTTCGTAGATACCAGTTGATAGCCTGACAGAGTAAGGCTCCATTTATCCAGGTTTTTCCTTGAAATCTAAATTCCAAAGTGAGATATCTCCTGTTCTCACATTGATAAACATATTCTCCAACTTCAACGGAATGCTCAATGTAAATTGCACACAACTCAGAGCTCCATATTGGTATGCCAACATCTTCCTCAACATCAAAAAGTCATCATAACTGTTTGTCTTGTCCTCCAGATACTGTCTCAACACATTTTTGGGAACTACCTCACGCATGTGCTTATTCACAGCTTTGTTTGGCAGGGATTAGAACTAAATAAAAAACAATTTACATTTTTGTCGGAGAAGGGATAATCTTTCTTGTACGATGTGTTTTTCTCGAGATAGTTGTTGAGGATGTCGAGAGGTGTCAGTGAGTATAAATTGCTGCGAGCAATCCTTACTTAGTCAACTATGTTGTAAACAAAGATTCGAGGTTCAGCTAGTAATTTGAGTTTTCTTGAAAGGGTCTCTCGATGGTATCCGAGTTGATAATTGGCAACCTCCAACACTTGAGTCATCAGCAATCCTTCAAATTATTCAGTGTAGCTCTGGTTAGACCGCTTGACTTGCTCCAATCTCAATCTGTACTCTCTGCCATCACTGCCAGTGGCTGTCAGCACTTTTTCAGGTCGACCGTTGACATACTCTACTTATATTGACTCAGAAAATTCAATCAATGTTGGTATAGTGTTTGGCTCCAGTTATCCTCTCCAGTTTTCATAAAGTGGAATTTGTATTTCACTGACAGTTCGCGACAAGGCACTCAATATGTTGACAGGAATTCTATCACATTTGGTAGATATTTCAATAACCAATTGTGCAAATGTTTCTAATTTTGTGATAAGGTTATAGTATATTTTCTTGATGTTAAGGAACACCTCCTTGACTGCCTTGACTTCAACTTCCTTATAAAATTGTTTCAAGGTGAAATACATAGTCTGAGGGTAGTAGACCGATATCTTCTCTAAAATTTTGTACATATGCTCTCGGCGAACTGTACCATCGCGTTCCTACTCCTTTGTTGGACGCTGCCTGACTTCAGCATCAGCCAAACGTAAAATTTGAGGTAGCCACAAAAGGAACAATTTGACAGGGATGAACTCAATAACATTGCTGAGAGTGTCAACTATTTAGGTCTTGGAATGTAGATTGTAGAGAAGTTGCATGACTGGTGCTAGGAGTAATTTGGTCTTGTGGGTCTTGTAGCGTAAGGCATATGGCAGAATCATGAGAACAGATTGAGCCCATTAAATTTTGTCTGTCTAGCGGTAAGCCTTGAGACTGAGAACCAGCCAATCTCTCCACAATGGTAACAAATGTTGTTCAACTCCTTTGATTGTTTCAATAAACAGCGCATCAGCCTGATCGTACTTACCATCAGCTGCCAACACCTTTCCCTTCAACCTTGTGATCTCCAACTTCTGTATCTTGAACAATTATTAATCTTTGAGTCCCTGTTGCTGATGATCCTTGATGAATCCTTCAAGTGAATCAACTGCTTTCTTGTGATCCTTCTCTTGCAGGAAGTGATAGTAGAATTTTTCTTTGTGGGCAAGAAGAGTTTCATCCATGTATAGATTTTGCATGCTTTGGACGGAGAAAGAAGCTGGGAATACTCCAAAATATCTTTGTTGCTTTATTAGACGCAGTTTGTTCCATTATATATCGGTGTAGGGAACAAGTAGCTTTTCTGTCCCTGTGCCAGTGTTGATCCCTGGTCCATAATTGCTCTGATTGTTGAAAACGGAGTCAAGTAATCTCATCATTTTTGATTTCATGAACTCGTATATAGTGATTCTTTGACCCAAGATAGCATGCCATGTTGACAAGTCCTCATGTTTTTCAGGCATCCTCTCCCTCCAGCTATTAATCTGAGTGTAGACAGACTGAACCACTTTAGTCAATGCCTCAACAAGTGATGGTTGCTAGGGTGATGCTCCTAAACTTTCCTCCTTAATCTTTTCACCCTACTCAAGTTCCAACAAACATTATATTTTCACTAGCATTTTGTTTTGATTATGTCTTGAGTATTTTGGGAAAACGAGCCATTCCACCAAAGCATAGAGAAGTGCAAGGTTGAGCTATTTATTTTGGCTGCTGTTGGATTCGAGGAAATTGATAATTGATCGACCATAATAATAGGGGAATTGTTTGACACCAATTTTGTCAAGACTGGCCAAAATTGAGCTCACTTTTTCTTTGTTTCCTTCTGCATGGAATAAAAATTCAGTATTGCCCAAGACATCCGATTTTCCTTTCTCTATGACTTCACCCCACTCATTTAAATTTTTGTAGCACTCCCTTGAGATATCAATCATCAGACTTTCATCAACAATTTTACCAATTTCAGGCAACTGATATGAGCCTTCTTCCTCATTGGGTCTCCTTTACATAGCGCTGATAAGCTTCTTCTAGTGATCGAGACAAGCCAAACTATCTACATATTTTCTTTGCTGAATGTTGAGCAAAGCCTCACGCATGTTAGCTGAAGAAGTGGAGAGCATTCTATATCCGTGGACCATATCTGCATCACCATAAGCTCGGTAGGCATAATCTAATAACACTACAGCTTTTTCAGGTTAGACGTTCTACATTTATTTGAGGAACAGACCCCATTGGTTGATTCTCTGTACTACGATATAGATCTCTTCAGGACTGAGAAATTTTCTTTCAAGAGCGATGTTGAGGAGGATATTTCCCCAACCTTCATAATAGGATCCATAGAGAAGGTAATCCTTCATGACTTTGTGTAGATATTTGCTATGTGGTAGGAGTTGGATAGCTGAGTTCAAAGTATTGGAAACTCCGGTCAAATAGTAATTTGATGATACATCCGCTCTGAGGAAGTAGAGGAAGTAATCATGCATTTTAGACTATTTTGTTTAACCAAAGACCGTCACCATAGGTTTGTTCTTCTCAGTTGCTCTTCGATATAAATAATAAGTGAAGAACATCGTGATCTCATCACCTTGCAAATTTTCCTCATTGCAGTTGAGCTCCTTGTAATCCTCAAATAAATTAACATACAAATCCAAACTGCTCTTCGCATAGTGATCATCCAATATCTTGAAAATTTCCTCTAACACATCGGCATCCGCTACTTTCACAGCAAAAAGCATGAAGATCTTGACTTTTTGAAGTATATGATGGAGGAAATCACATTTGGGCATGTTTATGACAAAATGACATAGGAAGTTGTAGTATATTTTCGTAGTAATTTATTCGTAAATGCGTTCGTTTATGTTATAGTTTTGATCGGAGGGCTTGCTCTTGCGTTTTTAGAAATGTTCGTTAAATTTGGAGCAATCTTCGAACAGAAGATGGAAAATTTTGCGAACTGGGTAATTGATTATTCCGATTTGTTGATAGCGCTAGGGAATGGCTTGGTTTTTGAATGCTTTGGGGCCAACAAACATACATTTGAGGATGTTGATGACCTCAATTTTCAACTCAGGATCAGGAATTTTCTAATAAATCGACAAGAAAATGTCTAAAATGTTGGCTTGATCCTCCACATGAGTGAAATTGTTGAACTTTGATGCTAAAATTCTCAACAAGATAACGAAAAGTGGTCTCCTAGTACCATAGCTTTTGATATTATCTTTTTCGTAGTTCTCCTCAGCTGTCGCTAAAGCTTCCGGTTTAATTAATTCAACTCTGATTTCCATATCCTTGGCTAACATTTATTAGAAAGTGCCCTCTGATAGTGGTGGTAGTTCATATACTCTGTTCTGGGAACTATTCTTAGAGGAAGTTTAGAATCCCTTTTCGAACATTTTCTTCAAAGAGCTGGTCACCTGTTTGATGTAATTGAGATGTATGTCGATTGTTTTAGGCTCAATATCGTAGAGGATTTTCAGGAAGCAAATGGCGACCTCAATATCGATTTTTTTCATGGGTTGACCAGTCCTCAGAGGTTGGTTACCTCCTGTTGGTTTTTTGTGACTCTGCATGATATGGAACTCAAAGCCATCCCTGATATAGTTATGCAATTCATTGACCAACTTTGTTGATTCCTCTTCTTTCTAGTACTTCAAAGCTATCGAGGCCAACCTTCGAATAATGATGCAGAGTAAATTGAGCAAATAAATATTGTTCATCGTGAAGATAGTGTTGCCAACCTGACTGGAATGTGTCGCACCACCAGGGAATCTTTGAGGTGTGATATGTCCTCCTAATTATAGCAATTTGAAGATTGATGTTAATTGAGGTAGCACTCTTTCGTCTCTCTCATAGAGAAGTAAAATATGCAAAATATTCAGAAGGGTGTAGTGGAAACGTAAAGGCATTTCATTGCTAGGCATAGTCATGTTGCTTGAACTGCTCTTTAATTTGTTGACAATTGTGCGAATAGCCTAAAATTTCTTTTTGGTATGCGGCCATAGAATCAATGTCTTTTTCAACAAAAACAGACTCCTCTTCATGATTTCTTTATCATCCTTATCACTGCTATTGTTGAGGGCAACCTTGATGAAGAAATTGAGGCATATCTCAGCAGCTCGATCATTCAGACTATCCTCAAGCACCGACACCTTCTTATCTTCTGGAGTCTATAATAATTTAGCTTTGGCCTATTTGAATTTCCACTCGATGTAAATAAAGGACATATCTGAGGCGATCTTCTTGACGAGAGGATTGGTAGATGTCGGGTTGTTGGCCACCATGAGCCATTGCATCGAATTGACCATCTGGGTTTCGAATTTGTTTCTAAATATCAACAATATTACTACTTAAATTTGTGGAAAATATTGTGGTTTTTCACCACGATCTCCCAAAATCGAACCAACTTGCTCGGCTAATTGCTCTCCTCGTGGACAGCCTTCAATGACCAGTCTATCCAACTCGTCTGAGTTCGTTGTCTCGTGTCCCAATAAGGAATCAATATGTTCAGAGCCTTCTTTATCAATGCACCTATTTAGTAATCCCCTTGGCTCAAGCTTTATAGGCTTCTTATTAACGTAAGATATAACCCTAGAGCTTTATTAGCATCGAAACCTTAGAAAGTACGAATGTAGTTGCTGGCCCACACAAAGGCATAATTTTTGATGATTTTGTCTTATATTCTGAGCAGACCCCAGATGGTCAGTATCATTGAATTTCTGTCATTTTCACTCAACACATTTCTGATGGCACTGAGAGCTAAATTGCTGATTTGCAACATCTCAATAGCAATTCTATAATTATTTGCACTTTGTCTAAAAGTAGTTCCTGAAAATCCTTTGTTATGAAGCAACCTTGGGTTGAGGCATACTTTGATTGTCTCTGATAAATATCTCATCAACTCTTCATCTTTTTTTAGCAGCTGACGATCCTCTTACTACATGTTGACCTCCTGCAATATGAAATGATATATTATCTGTTGGCTTATTGCTATGATCTTTTCGCAGTCACCACTTTGAGGACCTCTCAACATGTTGAAAAATTACAGCATGATCTGTCTTTTTGTTTCAGCTGAAGCTTTCTAGTAGAGATCGTATTTGAGGAATCGGCGAATGAAGTGCAGATCGAGGGTGCCTCTTAATTTAAAGACCCCAACGAGACTGAATAAAGCCTTGAGATCATCGATGTTTTGTTTTATATATTCTAGGAGCACTTTGGCCAAAAGGATAACTTAGTTTTTCTCGTTCATCTCGAACTATTTTTTTTAGTGCTTGTCAAGAGGTGAAGCCATGTACCTGGTATTAACAGCCTCATTCAACTCTTTCATGATTTTGTCACCGAAAGTGGTAAATCCTTTCAACCAGCGACTATTCTTCTTGGCTAGTACATAGATAATCTCCAAAAATACCGAATACTCCTTCTTGGTTTTATTCTTCGAGAGCTCCCCTAATGCTTTATCGATATAACTTGTTTCTCTTGTTAATTTTTCTCTTAATGGGAATGAATCCTCAAGAGATATGATTTACAAGAAATTTTATAGATCTAACTATCTCTCCTGCCCTTCCACAAAAATACTCTCTCCTGATAGTTTCTCACACATGGTGTTCAGTACCTTGGCTAAGGTCGTCTTTATGTGCATTTTAATGGTGTGTCTGCCTAATTTTGGAGTGAAATAGTTGCAAATGTTTCCAACGTACTTGAAAATGAGGATAATCGAGTTGACAGTGTAGTTGGATGAGCGGTGATTGTGATAGGCGTAGGCTAGGTGCTGGAAAAGAGCCAGGAAATTTGCGATGCATTTTGTCTAAAGAGTTATTTAACTGTAATTAAGATGCTTAGGATTTTGCTGGGTGGGCAGAGATTTAGATTGATTAGCAGCCTCCTGTTCCTTGGTTTTTTACATTTCCCTTAATTTATCAACAAGTTTTTGGATGAGAGTGATATTGAAACATTGAGTAAGCAATTTGAGTATTTTTTTGAACATATGCAAGAAAGATGGTGTGAATTTTTTGAACTATAATTGCAAACTAATTAGAACCGGTCTCAGGATATGTTTAAGCTTTTCGTCGTTTTGGATCAGATCCTTGGGATGTTCTTCTTTGGCCAATAACTCCCTCAAGCATTCATAAGCTGTTTCTCTGACAGTCTTATCCACTCTGCCGATCAGATCGAACATGACGAATATGATATCAAGTCTGGTCTCTACTAATTTTGTCTTGTCATTTTTGCGTCTCAGCATAGATTTACTGGCATTGTAGATATTGTCATTTGTTAGGATTGTTTTCAAGAATCTCAATATGGCTCCGATTAATTTGCCCCAATTTTTGACCTCAATGTCCAGATCTTCAATGTTGAGACCATATTACTCATCATCAATGAAGGTGTTGGTATTTATGCTGAAAGATTGATTGTTTGCTGGCTGAGGAGGTGCTGGAATCTGACCTGCTCCTCCTGGTTGACCTGCATCTCTAGCTGGATTGGGCCTAGCAGCATTGGGCTGATTGGGTTGTCTGGGCGCTCCAGGGACAACCTGGCTGTTTTGCTGTGGCTGCTCAATAATGATTTTGGTGTAATTTTCATAAATCTTTTAATTGATGCTGATGACCTGTTGAGCCACTGTGATGATTTTCTTGAATGTTTCATTGAATGTAATGGTGCTTTCATCGCCATCTTATGATATCTGAAGCATGAGGAATGCCTGATAAATCTTATCTTAGTGTTTGAGAGAGATAAGAAGTTCGAGAGTAGCGAAACAATTATGCAACATTTTCAATAAAGATGGATTGCTCTTCAGAGATTCTTCATTGATGTTGTGAGCAATGCGTAGAAGATTTTTGACCAAAGGAACAATAGGTTGCATTTACATATTTTTTTCTCGCCAAACTGTGAAATCATTCAGGGAATGTTTAGCCTGTGACCTGGCCTGACCTTCTTTATTTTTATCTGCAACCTACTACCACGGACAGCCACCGTAGAGCAACTCATGAAATCCTATTTTTGTCTACTTCATGATCATCTGAACAAATTCCATTGCAATGTCATGACCTTCAGAAGAATAGCCGATCAAACTTTCAAGAATACAATTGAAAACACGCTTACCTCTTTCTGTCCTGAACCTATCCATAAATATTTATTCGTCTCTGAGCATATGTTTGAATATCTTTCTGGCAATCGCTCGAGGATGTTTCATGATCTTTAGTGACAAAATATCAGGAATTGATGCCACAGCCACAAAGATAGTATCGAGGATATCAGGATAGAGGTCATCAATGATGGTAATAGGTGCCTTATCTATTATTTCATTCAAAACACCAAGTGCAGCATTTTTGTAAGGTAAGATATGATTGTAGTCATGTTGGTATGGGTTTAGTCTAATCTGATGTGGATTCTTTAGAGATACGACAGCACTGATCAACAATCTCATTATATATTCTACTGTCTCTTCGTATGCACTTGTCTCCTTGACCTCATCAATTATGTTGCTCAGCAGCCCCCACAGGAATTTCTTGGGTTATTGGGATATTTCTTTGATAAAATTTTATTCACGGGTGATGAGGACTCTTTCGCTGAGGTTTTAAACCAAGGCTTTGATGTAGAATTTGCTATATTCGGTTAGACCAGTATTGCGAATCTCATTCTTGACGATTTCTGTATGTTTTTTGATCTCATTTTTGACGTCTTCCCTGATTTTGCTGAGAAGTGAAGGAGAAATAGTCAGATATTTAGAAGAAAGAGCAAGTATGGCACAGAAGACAAAAAGAATTTTTTAAGCAAGCGGATGCATTTTTTCTAGAGCTAAAGGAAGCACATCAACCAAAACTTCAAAACTTTTTTCAATCATCTCCATCGAAATGAAAATAATTGATTGATAGAAGCTATCCAGTAATTTGTGGAAAATTTCAATAGCATATTCAATGCTTTCGTTTAGACTGATTGTTAACTTATCTTCCTTTCTACCTTCAAACAGCAATTTGAAGTCAAGAGTGTCAGTAACTGTTTTTTTGCTCTTGCAGTCTATTGTTATATCTCTGTTTCTTGATAATGCTCCTAGTTTTGCCAGCAATTTTAGAGAAAGACTGCTGAGATCGTTGTTGATTTTTTATGGCTTGAGATCATTAGGCTTGTGTTCTGCTACTATCATCTCGAATAATCTGTTGATAAGTTTGTCTTTGACTCCGTTCAAAAATTGGGAGATTTAATCTGCAGTCGAATGTGAAATAATAATTTCAAAGGTCTTCAGGGTCCTCAGCAAGTAGTTGTAGTCACTCATTAAACAGAGACAATGAAGCAAAGGTTTAACGATATAGCCTTGCTTGGCAAATTGGATGATATGCTTGCTCTTGAGGGGCAACATGATGACCAACTCTGTAACGATATCTGCCAACTCAGGAATACCTGTCTCATAAAACTTGAGGAAGTTGTCAAGCACGTTGACATTGATGAAGACTGAGTGAGTTCCAGCTTGAGTATTCATATTCTGAGCATTGCGATAGCAAATTGCAAAGAATTAGCTGAACAGAGGAGAAGCTGCCTCTCTGTTGGAGTTGAACAAAATATTTTTGAACAGAGTCCGCATCAAGTGCAAATAGTCCAAACAGAAACGACTGGTATGTGCCTTTTTAGTGAGGAATAAGATGATCTGCCTGAAATAATTTCTAATGAAACTTTAATCAGAATATCGACTGAGACATCTAAAAGGGAATCTGATGAGTTTCTGCAACAAAAGGAAATATTCTTGCTTGTAGTGATAGAACTCATGGAATGGATCTAGTTGATCTGAAGTGTTTTCCAGCCTAATTATCAAATTGTAAGTTAGAAGCTCTACAATGTTTTTGTTGAAGGGCTGAGATTGCTGATTAGAGCAGTAGGGCTCTATTAGCACGAATTGTAGACAGTATTAGGCACAATTTTTCGCATAGTTTATCAGATTTTTGAAGAAATCGTTCATATTGGGTTAGAAAATGTCTCTGAAGTTGACAGGGTCATAGATTTGTGCGAATATCAACATGAAATTTTTAAGATGACCTTTCTTGTTGGTCTGATCATCAGAGTGCAGGTCGTAGTTGTGCAAAATTTCAAATATTTTTAACCCATTCTTGAGTATCGTTGACAGAATCCTGCATTGATCATGAGTAAGAGCCTTTTTGTTGGACAGGACAAAATAGATAGCTTTCAAGGATGACACATCAACACTGTTGTACATGTCAATGTTTTGACTCAGGAAAGTTTTAGTAATCTTATGGGCCAAAGTGATACATTTCTCGAGAAGTTTGGTCTTGACTTCTTTCATGTACAGTGTATAGTTGTTTGATTTGACAGGATGACTGTTGAAACATAACTAGTCCTCTTCTTCATAAATTGTGATAAATTTGTTCTGAACAACTGAGACTGTTAGGAGTGAGTTGTCGATATCTTCCCTCTGATTTTATATGAAATCTACGGCTTATTTATCCCAATCAGGAGTCTCAGCAAGCGATACACCCAAAGAACTCAACTGCATATGATCTAATTTCAAAGGTTCAGGAAGTTCTTTCTTGGTCACTTTGTGTCCTAATTTTTTCGTGATATATTCATCAATTTATTCGAAGATGTGTCGAATGTTCATCAATTTCAGTGAGGCACAATCTAAAATTCTGAGTAAAATTTTGAGTTTATGTTCCTGAATTTTTCTGGCTAAGATGTTGGTCTGAAAAAGTGAAATATTATCAGGATAATCCACACCTTCAGGAAAGAGCTGATCAATCAAGAAAGTAACCAACTCAATACATTTCTCCTGCACAGAAGGATAGAAAGTATTATCAAAGATTGTCTTGAGCACCTCTTCGATCAATTTTTCAATATTGGCAAAACAGCTGATCACTTCAGGAGTCTAATCTTGCACACCTTGAGGAATGTTCTTTACTGACAGAATCGAATGTGGAAAAATGTTGTACAGCAACACATTACTCTTGATCATCTAGATCCAATATGAACAAATAGCATTTTTTGAGTAATCTCCAAGCACTTTCTTCCGACCAAATATTGTCTCTTAGCATAGGATCTAATTCATAATTTATACAGCGTCATTCTTGTTTAACTTGGTTTTATCCAGATTGTTCAGTAGCAATTTTAATCTATTGACTATTTCATAACGATTAAGCTGAAAATCTTCACTGCAATTTTTGAGCAAATAAATGAAGTTTTTGATAACCTCTGGAACTTTGATATGCTCTATCTGATCAGCTATATGTTTCTTCAAATTGATGTTACTCTTGTTATTGTTGGCATTCTGATCTTTTTCTGATCTAAGGTTAATGAAAAGAAATTGGAGCAATTTGGTCATCACAGCAAACAATTCATTGTTGAAGTCAAAATTGAATTAATTGTAGAATTATTCATAGGGTGTCTTTCTGAGAGATTGAATTATGTTGTCTATTGATTTCCTGATTAGCTACTTTATCTTGGTGTCTTCTTATTGATTTCGGTTTGAAGTATCAACATAGGCCATCAGATGGATGAACAAGTGAGGAACCTGATTGATAAATTTTAGAGATTTATTGTTCTTGAGGATTATCTACTTCTTCTCTCGCTCTTTATCTTTGTCACGGTCTCTTTCCTCATAATTCTGTCTTCGGTAG
>Ga0100378_1004474_pt1 | contig 13021 bp, 14 predicted proteins | sample CryGeymeta201502_FD_81535 | JGI IMG/M metagenome (GOLD analysis project Ga0100378, IMG submission 81535) | Groundwater microbial communities from Crystal Geyser aquifers in Utah, USA - Crystal Geyser metaG 2015-02 | ecosystem: Environmental > Aquatic > Deep subsurface > Groundwater | place: USA...
GCATGTTGCATCTTTGATTAAGATTGAATTGAGAAACTTAAATAACTTAATATTAAGAATTAAATGTTAAATAACTAAACGATTACTAATAAATAATCAATAATATGTATTATATAATATAAGATTTATAATAATGTATATCATTTAATATTAGATTTTGAGTAGAAATAAGTGACATTTTTTATCAATTCAAATTAAAATAACAAAATATTAAAAAATTTAAAACATATATTTTATAGACTCTCACCAACTCTTTCAAGTAATAAAAATAATTAAGCATTAAAACATAAAATCTACTTAAGTAAATAATAGATAATTACTTAGCTGAAATATTAATTAAATTCTATAAAATTTATGATAAATAAAATAAATTTCATATAGAAAACCATGTTTTTTGCTAGAAAACTTTAATTATTTTATATGTTCTATTTTATCTAAACTAGTGCTGCAATAATATATTTCTGAATTAATATTGTTTCTACACTTACTATCATATTTAATCTAAATAGACAAGTGACATTTTTACTAATCTCATTAATAAGGAAGAAGTTTTTATATATTATTACTTCAAAATTTTCATTATAATAAATAGAATTTAAACACTACTAGTAGTTAATAAATCAAATTTAAAGTTTACTAATAATTTATGTTTTTATTAAGGCTTTAAATAATGCGAACTTTGTTTGAAAAAACTCATTAATTTTTCCAATGGGAACAGTTTGTTAGATGAAGAAATTGAATGTTCATTCGGATTTTCTATTCAAAATTCAATTGTTTTTTTAACAATTTAGCCTGCTAGAGCTATTATTAATTTTCAATTAAATATCAATAAAAAAAATACAATATTAAATTAATATTTAAAAATTAAATTTAAAACTAACTACAATAAATGTCGAAGTATTTTCAACCAAAGAATGCTTTATCATCAAGAAGTGTATTTTCAAAAAAGAGTAGTAGTAGCACAATAAATAGCAAAAATAAGGAATTACATTTTAGCAGTAATAATGAAAAAGAGAAAGAAAATGAAAATGAAAATAAAGGGAAAAAAAGATTTAGTAAAATAATGGACTATATTTCACCGAATAAAAATGTTAATAAAGTTCAAGGAAATAATCAATCTAATCAGGTAAATCTTATTCAAGGAAATAATCAAGAAACTCAGTTACTTAAAAGGAAAAGCCATCATAATATTAGTTCCTCAAAGAATTATTTAGAAGCTTATGATATAATTCCCGAAGAACATATTATCCCTGCAAAGAAAAAATCAGGCTTTCAGAAGAATATAGGAATGAAATTTTTAGATAGAATTACAGAAGAGGAAATCAATCCACTTTCTAAGACATCTACAATCAAAATGAATATGAAGCAAAATGAGTTACAATTAGTACCTGAAGAAAGATCACATTATAATGATACAGCTAATAATTCTTTTAATTACAATGACACAGTTAAAGAAAGGTCTTATAAATTTAGCACAATCTACAAAGATAACAAAGATAAAAAAGATAATAATAATGATAATAATATTAGTAATTTTCAATGTAGCATTCAGCATAAGCATTATTCACCTTCGACAAATTCACTTTCTTCAGTTAGTATATCTCAAAAATCTTCAGATGTAATAACAGAAAACAAAGAAGAAGTTGAGAAAATTCAAAGAATTAGGTTTTTTAACAGACAAAAAAGAATAAACTTATTTATTCTATTCACGTTTATTACTATACTAACTAACTTCGATGATGGTTGTATTCCTGCTGCAACTGTAGAAATAAAGGAATATGTTAATATTAATGATGACTTAATAGGATTATTAGGGACACTTACTTATGCAGGAAATTTAGTAGGTAAATTATATCAATATATTAAATAATTAAAAAATTAAATAATATAATTATTATATAGGAGCGATTGCAACAATGTTTGTAATAAATAGATTTAACTCAAGAAAGTGGCTGTTGGTCGGATCGTTATTTGGAAATTGTGTTTTTCAAGGAACATTTTATAGTTATCAAAATTATATTTATATGGCTATTAATAGAATATTTAATGGATGTATGCAGGTAAAAATAATCGGTTATATAAGATATATATTCTTTATACATTATATTATTATCTTCTTAACTTTTTCAATTATAAATATAATATTTTAGTCATTTATCATGAACTATAGTCCTATTTGGATAGATCAATTTGCTCCAAGAAACTTAAAAACTTTATTTATGTCAATCTTTTTCGCATCTGTTCTATTTGGAGTAGTTTGCGGATATACTCTTACTTTTTTTATTAAGACTTCACTTGGTGTAAGAATAATTTAAACATATTCTAACAAAACACTTAACAATTTAAATAATATTATTTACAGTGGGGATATTCATTCGTTATTCAAGGCTTTTTAATTCTTTCAGTTGCAATTGCAACGACACTAATGGAAGATACTTTCTTTTCAGCTCATATTTCTTTAGCAAATCCTGAAGATAACTTAGAAGCAACAGACGAACAGCAGATACAAGACGAAGTTGATGCAGAAATTAAAAAAACAATGCAGTTTAACTTTATTAGAAATGAAACAGACAAAGAATTAGTAAATATGAATACAGACCCAGCGGATTATAAGCCAGAATTAAAAAAAGAACAATCTGAACAAGAAATAAAGGATGAGAAGAAAAAGGAATCAGAAACACCAGATGGAGCATATGAGAAAGATGAAGAGTCTATTTTTTATGATGCGATTGATGAAGAAGAATTAGAAGATGCATCCTTTGTGAAACATTTTAAAGAGATATGTCAACATAAGGTATTAATTTTATTGATTTAATGATAGAATTTTGTGATTTTGGCTTTTTCTGGTACTGTTTTTATGTTTACTGATGTTGCTGTTGCTTTTTGGATGTCTGATTACTTTATGGAAATCTTTAAAGTTGATGAAGAAATGATATTTTTAACTTTCTCTATCATTAGATTTACAGCTCCGACTTTAGGAATGATAATAAGTGGAATTATTGTTCAAAAATATGGAGGATATGAAGGCAAACATTCAATACTATTTGTTTTTTGCTTTGCAGCTGTTGAATGTGTTTTAGGAATTTTATTAACTACATTTGATTCATTAGAAATATTTGCTCCTATTTTGTGGTTAGTCTCCTTTTTGTTCGGATGTAAATTCCCAATTTTAGTTGGTAAGTAATATTATTTAAATTACTTAGGTATTATGGTTGCGACTTTACCTGATAACTTAAAAGCACCCGGAATGGCATTATACTCCGTAATGGATAATGCTTTTGGATTTTTCTGTGCTCCTTATGTTTATGGAGCTATTTATGAAGCTTCTAAAACAACAAACCCGCGATTAGCTATGAGTTTTGTTTACTATTATACTATAATAGGAGTTATTTTAATATTGGCTGGAATGATTATTAGATATAAAGATTTTAAAATTAAAGAACTAGAAAAGAATCAAAGTGTTAAAGAATATATTAGAAGAAAGACCGATCCAAGAATAACTATACCTACTATAGAAAGTGCAAGAATGTTTATTGAGACATTGGAAACTGATCAAAATCAATATAAAGAATAATAAATTTTAGTTTTAATACTAGAAAATGAAGAAATGTATGGTGTATATAATTATTTCTAATTATATTTAGTTTTCTATTTATAATAATTAAATCAATAAACTATTGTTATAAACAAATCAATATAATTTTTATATTGATTTATATTTTTTATATTGATTATATTGACTTATAATATATTATTTATTGTGTAATATTGTTAGTAAATTTATAAATTCATGTATATTTTTTTTAATTATATTTGTAGATAATTTATCTTACTATTTCTTCCCAATCTTTAGCACCATAATTACTGTCATCTTCCTTTTTAGGTTTAACATCAACACCAGGTGGTGTCGCAGTCATTTCTTCAGGATTATACATTAATGGTTCTTCCATCAAACTTCTTGGCTTAATGCCATCCCAAAGCGGGCCACCAAAATGTTGTCTATCAATAAGTTCTCTATGTTTCCTTAATTCGTCTGGGTCTAAATTGCTTGAGTGCCTTTATAATATAAATAAATACAATAAGTAATATAGTTATAGAAGTAAGATAATATATAACAATTCTTATTACCAGTTTGAATAAGTAACAACTTTTCTCTTTTTAGCTTTACCTTCGACTAACTTTCCATCTCTCCACACAAAAGTTTCTTAATAATTTTATAATATAATTTACTTGTGCCTGGTTCACTTTCTTCTTCCTCTTTATAAAAATTAAACTCAAAATTTCCATACTTATCCAAGATAATCTCACCATCATTTTGCAATTTAGCTTTTTCATTTTCTGCATTCCATTTTTCGAAGTATTCTATTTTATCTAATTCGTCTTGACTATATTCTGGAAATTGTTTTTTAGCTTTATTTCTAATATTTTCTATTTCTTCTTGTGTAAGATTTATTCCAGTATCTTCTGAAAATTCTTTAAACAAATCGTTGGCTGTAACAGAAAATATTTTATTTTGTTCTTTTTCTTTTAATATTGCTTCTTTTTGTGCATTTTCTTTTTCCTTTTGTTGTTGTTCTTGTAATTCTTTTTCTAATTTGTCTACATTTTCATCGAGATTTAAGTCTCTAATATGCTCATCGATATCATGGACATCATGTTTTTTTAGTACTTCTCTTATATGGTTTTCAAAACCTTTTTTGTCAACTTGTCCATTTTCAAAGTATTCCTTTACATTAAATTCTCCGCTTGCAATTTTAGTTTTATCTTCTTCTGTTTTGTTATCTAAGTTATCTTGTTTTTCTGATTTGTACCCTCCTTTTGCTTTGTCTTTGTCGTTTTCATCTTGAGCAGCTTTTTTACGGCGCTGGGCCTCTTCGAAAGCTTCGTTCATTTTTTGAGCCATAAATTCTGCCTTATCGTGATGTCTATTGACAATGTCTTTATTAAAAAAATCAGCTTTTAGAAATTCTTCATATTTTGGTTTGTAAGGTTCATTTTCATCGAATACTTTTCCTTCCTTAAGAAATAGTTCTTTTAAAAACTCAGTTTCGGTTTTGCTGAGTATTTCTTTATCCATATTTCTTGTTAGGTCACCAATTTTTTCGAATATTTGTTCTTCTTGCATTGATGACGACGACTCATTCATATTTATCTTTATTTTTTCATTTTTATTGTTTATCTTATCTTTATCAAAGGCATTTTTATTACCTTCTTTATTATCTTTATTTTCTTTACCATCTTCTTTTTCTTTAATATCATTAATTTCTTCATCTAATGCTCCATACATTCTCTGTACAGAAATCAATTTTCCTTTAGCCATTCTTTTTAAATCTTCTAAAGTATTATAATCAACTGTATTATCAATTTCATCAAATATAAACTGTAAATCTTTTTCAAATTTACTAAGTTGATTGGTTGGTATTTTTGCCTTATATTTATATAATGTAGATTTAATATGATTAAGTTCTTTTTTCAGTAATTTATTCATTTATCTAAATTAATAATATATTATTCATATTTCTTTAATACTTAATTAACTTAATAATCTTAATTATTATTTTATCATTCTTATATATGGAGCTGGCATTCAACAAAAATTATGATAAAATCAAATTTTATGGAATTCGTATATTTGGAGCCGCTCTACCATACTTCTTTTATATTCTACATAAGAAATATCAAAAAAGCAAAAAGATTAAAGCATTCAAAATCTTAAGTGGAATAATTTCTCTTTCGAAATTAGAAGCTAAGGCAAGAAGTGAAATAATAAAAGAAGTTTCATATGTTTTGTATTTAAGTATTTTAAAACATAAAGGCAAACAGTAAGTTAAATAAATAAAATAACAATAAAAATTTTATTAAAATAATTCAGTAATAATATCAACCATTTATGTTTTAGTAATAAAGATAAAGTCCACGGTTCAATAAAAATAAGTTTTGATCTATACAAAACAGAAAATGTATTTATAGATTATAAAGGACATGTAAAAAGCATAACTGTTAATGGAAAAGAGTGTAGTGTTCATCATGTTAATGATCGACTATATCTTGATACGAACCTATCAACACATAATACTATTACTATCAATTTCATTTCTGATTATTCTGAAAAAGAGCTAGGATTACTTACTTGCACTAATTTAAATTTTAATGATGAATTTATATTTAGTAATTTAGGTATATTCCACGGACATACTTTATATCCATGTTTTGATCAGCCTGATATAAAGGCAAAATTTAAGACAATTTTATCAGCTCCGATAGATTGGGAGTGTATATCAAATTCAAGTATCATAATATTTAAATAATTAAATAATTATGTTTTAGATTCAATCAATTGTTATAGTAATAATGAAGATATTAAAAAGTGTTTGAATGAATTTAAATTAAAATATGAATTTCCTCACATTCCTTGTGTAAATGAAATCATTAATTCTAAACAGAAATTAATCGAATTTGAAATGTCATCGAAAATACCATCGTATTTATTTACTTTAGTTGCTGGTTTATTTGAGTTATATAAAAATGAAGAGATAAAGTAAGTCTATTATTATTAAAATCAACTTAATAAACAGAAATTATTTATAATTTACTTCAAATAGCTTAAACAATATAAACAAAGACGATATAAAAATCAATAACAGCTCAAATAAATCAAACAAATCTAATAATAAACTAAATATTTATTACAGAAAGGGTTTAAAGCCGAATAAAAAGCTCATTAATAATCTTATTGTATTATTTGAAGAAACAGTAAATTGGCTCAAAACTATACTTAATACTAACTCTACAGAAACTAAAGAAGATAAAGAAACTTTCGATGTTTTTAATCAGCTTAATATTGTTTTCGTTCCAAATATTAAACATTGTGGTATTGAAAGTTCAAATTGTATAATAATTGATGAACATTTTATTACTGACTATCTTGATAAAGTTGATAATTCTTATTTTTATTTACTTGCTTGTCATCAGCTGTAAAATAAACTTAACAAAACTTAATACATAATAGATAATACTTAACAAAACTTAATACTTTAATTTAATATTTTAGAATATTTATATGGCTTCAGTTATGCTTAACACCTATATGGTGGGACCAACTTTGTTTATTAGAAGGTTTAGCATTAAATTTATCGACTCAATGTATTAAAACATTGTCACCTAAGGTAAAATAATTACAACACATTAAACGATTACATAACTAAATAATTAATCAATTTATAATAATTAGCTTCCAGAAATATTTGACAAAGATTGCTCAATTTGGTTATATCTAAGTCAATTAAAATCTCAATCTATATTTGCAGATCAATTTCGCTATAGCCATCCAGTAATATTAGACGCAAAAGATACAGAAATGGCTGAAATTATGATTACAGACGAAATATATATTAATAAATGTAGTTCTTTGCTAAATTATTTCTGTAACATTGTCGATGAAAAAAATTTCTATAAAGGATTAGAAGTGCTTATATATAAAGTTCAAAAAGGAAATATTGATTATAATGATTTTTTCAATATTTATGAAGAGAATTTTAAAAATAATAGTCTTATAATTCAGCAAAATATTAACCCTAATATAAACATTATCAATAATATCAATACTTTAATTAGTAACAATATTTCAACTAATAATACAAATACAAACAATATTAACAATACTAACAATTCAAACATTGGAAATAAAATAGAAACTTTAAACATCAGTACTAATGAAAATAAATCCTTTAAAACTTTCTTTGAAACTAGCGGTGTTTCCAAACTAGATATAGTAAATATAATAAATAATCTAATATATAAACATCTTAAATTATTTAGGACTATTATGTTCGTCTTAACTATATTGACGAAGTTAAAATTTTTCAGAAGACTTGTACTTTTAGTAACATTATCTATACTCATAAAATTAATATTTTACTTGTAACTGGTGAAAAAGAAAAATTCTATGATGGAATCATTATAAATTCGAATAGAATAACAGAAATAAAAGAACTAAATGGTGTTCTGCCACCTGATGCTATTATTTTAAATTATGATGATACAGCCTATATTAGACAAATATTTGATGATCTTACAACGAAATGGTTAACAAGAAATATATATGTAAATTGACATAATTAATAAATCAATCATTTAATTAATTTTTAATCATATCGTTTAATTAAATTTTAATCATACCATTTAATTTCCTTAGAGACTAAATTCAAACAATACAAAACTAGTAGTTCTAAGAGATTTTTCTAATATGGTTAAGGACGGATTATTAAATGCATATATTTTTATTGAATGCGTTTTAAATCTGGTAAAATACTTAGTTTTATTCTTTATTCATTAGCTCTTTCACGAAAAAGATTTATTTATCATCGTCGAAGCTTTAAATTTAGTCATGCATATCATTACAAACTATGCCTTTTTTGATAATCAACCTACACCTATGAAGGAAATACGAAGACTACTCAAAGATATACTAATTCCTAAATTCGCTGATGATATTAGAGACTTTTTAATTAATCATTATATTGATGCGATGGATCCTTCAGTTACTGATCAAATAAGATACTTAATCCATCTATTAAGAAATTATAAAAATGAAGAGAACCCATTAAGTGAGTCATTTTATACAAAAGATTTAAAATACAGTACGAAATTAAAAATTCTAATAGCTTTTTATGAATCGAATATAAGCTTAAATGAAAAAAAGTTGTTTGAAAGTTTGTTAATCAAAGATGATTATGAATTTGAAAATAATTGTATTTATAAATGTTCATGTGTTGCTGCTATGCCAAATAAAGAAAAAAAGAATTTACTTTGGAGATCATTAGTTTATAATGATTGTAATTTAACAATAGAAGAGTCAGAAGCATATATGATGGGTTTCATGCGAAAAAATCAAATTGTAGTAAGAAACATTATTAAGGAAAATTTCTTTGATGACTTTTTATACGTAAAAGAATTCTATAGTACAGAATACGCATTGTTGTTTTTTAAATATTTAAATCCGTCGGTTTTCTTACATGATAAGGTAACTATAATAATATAACTAATATAATAACATTGTTAAATTTTAATATGTTAGACTCTAAAGAAATTAGTAGAACTCAATGAGCAAGTTCATATTGTTGATGAAGACGATTATAAAATTAAAAAAGAAATTGAAAGTACAATTACAAATATGACAATAAGTATAAAAGCTATTAAGAAGAATAAATCAAAATCTTAATTGGAAGTTAACTGCTAAGTTATTAATCTTTTAATTAATTAATTTAAATAGTTTAAATAAATATTATATTGGTATGTTAATAACATTATTAAATATATTAATAAAATAATCAAACAATATATAATTAACATATAATTAATATATAATTAACATTTAATTAACTATAATTAACATATTAAAACTTAATTATTTAATTATTTAATACTCATTTTTCTATTAAAAACTTGGATGCTTACTTTTTTCTCTAGCACCTCCTTTTTTCAGAGCCTTCGATTTATTCTTTGGTTTTGGATTTATTATAATAGGCTTAGAATCTCCAGGGAGAATATTAGTTATTCTATCAAAAGAAGATGCAAATTCTTTTGGCATATTAAACATATTCATAGAAGCTTCAGCATTGTTTAACAGTAATAATATATCAATATTATCATAACTTGACTTTGGCTCATCAAGTATTTTGCTATCTTCTTCGAAGTTCCCATCAACGAACATTTTAAAAGCAGTTAATTTTCCCTAGAATAATTAAATAAAAGATTGCTTACAATATTAGTACTTATATCCGCACTTTCAATAAGGAATTTCATTGAAGGTTTAACAGGAATTACTGAGTGAGACCTATAGGATTTTTTAAACTCATCTAAACGAAACTGAAAAGTCTTTTCATGGTCTTTTGGAGCTATAACAAACAATGTAAATTTTTGTATTATTCCTAATGGATCAAGTTCTCGATTAATATAAAAAGTAATATCCATATGAATACAAATTATTTCAATTTTAGTAAATGGAAACAACTCGCCTTCATCAATAGGTTCAGGCTTTAAATTAAATGTAAACTTCTTGTCGATTGTTAAAAGTTTCTCGTTTTCTTGTAAATTTAATATTATTTTTGTCACGTCAAATATATCCTTTACAAATATTGTTGCCTTTTTAAAACTAACATGAATAAAGTTGGAAGAATTTGATGATTCTGGAATAATAAGAACAGAGTCATGAATAATAACCTTTAGTAATACCTCTTCGGTCTTCTTCATTGTTTTTAGTAGTGATCTATCTGACTCTAAAGGATTTTCTTTTAAGCATAATAAATTTTGTTCAAAAAATAGAATAACCTCTTTTATACATTTTAGTAACATAACAAAAGTAATTGAATATACATTAATAATAATTTGTATTTCACTCTCTTCAGGTTCTTTGTTTTTTATAATCTCAAACTTCTTTCCGTTTAGTTTAACATTAATGTTTATCATTTCAGAAGAACCCTCGTTCTTTGATATGATACTATCATATTTATAATCATAAGCACTCCATTGAATGTTATATACTATTATTATGAACTGGTGGTTCTCTGGGCAGTCTAAATCAAGTACTACTTTACATTCTGTATTAGTCAACCCTACATCTAGGAATAATACTCCTTCTGATGTAACTTTATAACTATCTAAGTTATTTAATAAATCTTCTTTGTAAGGAATTTGTCTCATACATATGTAGACAACAGGAAGTTTAATTGTCATGATTTCAAATAATTTTTGTTTTATATTACTAGTTAGACTATTAAATTCTCGCATATTTTTAGATGTTATTAGTTTTTTCTTTAGTTTAATTATTTTTTTGTTTGCTTTAGTATTTTGTAATTCGTTGTAGTAATTGACAAAAGTGTTTTTGAAATATGTATCTTCTAATGGGACTTCTTCTGATTTTTGTTTTTCTAATGAATCTGGTTTAATGAAAGTTTGACTACCATCATTTTGGTTATCTTTGAGGTTCATTTTATCAACTTCAAATAAGATTTCGTAAATGTTTTTGACAAAGTTTGATATGTAATAAACATAATTAAAAATTATATTAGGTATCTCAATGTATATGAAATTAATCTCCAAAGTTGCATTATAATCATTTTTCTTCCTATTAAACAATGAGCTGAGAATCCGAATAGAATCTCCTAATATCTTAAACAACTTATTTTCTTTTTCTTTGTCAAAAACCAAATTGGGTATATGCGGATTTGTTATTTTATCTATACTTAGTTTTATAGCATAATATTTTGGATCTATATTATTCAACCTATGACTTATTTTTTCATAGTCTACATCTAAGTTATCTCTATTTTCATTATTTTGAAGCTTAGAATATGCATTTACCCAGACAATAGCCTCAATCTGTTTATAATCGAAATTTTGATAGTCTACTTTATGTTTATTATTTCTCTTTAAGAAACCTATTTTTAAAACATCAGTAATTTCTAATTTGATTGATCTTCCTAGTGATATTCCTAGTTTTCCTAAATATATCGCAATTAGTTTATTTTCTGTGTTGAACATTTTCTTTATTGCTCTTTCTCTTTGTTCTTTATCGACAATTATTAATCTACCAGTTTCCTCAACGGGTCTAGAGTAATTTGGAATTGAAAAGAGTAATTTAATAGAATCTATACTTAACTCTGAAGTTTCTATCCCAGTATCAGAGGAATATAAATTTGTATTTTCAATATAAATTATATTTTTTAAAACAATAAAGAACATTAAGTTTTCATTTGTATTCATTTCATTTTTCATTATTTTTATCTTTACATTTTCAATTGAAATTTTAATATCATGATTAGAAAACTTTTCTCGTTCTGTACTAAATATTTTATTTTGTTGCTTCATTGATTTTTTCATGTCTGTGTGTTTTATGTGGGCAAAACTTATTTTGGATTCTTCAACAATTTCGTAGTTTTTCCTGTGCATCATTAGATTTTGAAAGAATCCATATAGCTGGGAAATTGGAGGAAGAAATACTTTTACTTCGATTTCATCAAATGATATTACGAATTTGGATAGATAATTAATGTTTTTATTCTTTTTGTCTGCTAAAAATAGTTTAGTAAAAATTTCTTTTCTAAAGCCTTTTTCGTGTTCGTAGTAATATGAAACATGTTTAAATATTTTATGAAGTTGCAAATCTGTTTTTATTTCAATTAATCCAGCCTCATCAGCGAAAGGAAAAACTAAAATTAGAAATATAAATTTAATATAACTTCTTACATTGATTGTTAAAATTTATATTATTGATATCATTCAAACTTTGCTTTGAATTCTGAAAATAATTTAACGAATTAATAAGTAGCTTTGAAAACAAAAACTCAATCGGAATTATTTTTATTCCATTATTAATATTCTTATTTACTAGTTTTATTTTGACTTTTTCATACGAATTATTTTTCTTATTATTACAACCAGTATTAATTGCTGTTTTTAACCATAGATCTTTTTTAATAACTTCTTTCTCAGTAAAAATCGTACTTAAAAAACATTGTTTTTTATTAAAGAAAAGAGAGTCCTTCAGATTAAATATTATCAAAGGAATATTTATTATGAATATACTATCATTATAATTTAAATTCAAATTTTTGTAACTTTTTGCTGCGTTTTCTAAATAAGTCTTTTCGTATTGTTTAAATTCTATTAGTATTCCTTTATATTTTGTTTTTTCTATATCTTCTTCCTCTTCTCCTACTGTATAGTTCATAATTAAATTATTTCTTGTTTTTAAATAGTTTAAAAAGTTCTTATCTTCTGGCTTGCTTTGGTTCTTTAATAACTTTGCTATACTTAATATGAGTTTATTTTGAAAGTACTGACTAATTGTTTTTGTATTTTCGTAAGTACCCTTCGCTCGATTTATGTTACGCATTGCTTCGGGTTTATCGTTAATTTCAGTTTCGAGGATTTTGTAAAGATTAGAATAAAGATTTTGGTAAAATGAAACATTAAGAGCTAGATTGGCTACCTAGAAGTAAAGTAAAATAAATAAATATAA
>Ga0100378_1004482_pt1 | contig 13011 bp, 15 predicted proteins | sample CryGeymeta201502_FD_81535 | JGI IMG/M metagenome (GOLD analysis project Ga0100378, IMG submission 81535) | Groundwater microbial communities from Crystal Geyser aquifers in Utah, USA - Crystal Geyser metaG 2015-02 | ecosystem: Environmental > Aquatic > Deep subsurface > Groundwater | place: USA...
CTAAATCAGCAACGGTAATTGTATTGCTTGCAACCGTTAATTTGGCAGGAACATCAACCTCTGTATATGATGTATAGTCTTGATATGCCATTTCAAACCTCCTTTAAACCAACATAACCCCCAACTCAAAGTCAAGTTACAGGGGCAATTAGACGTCTTCTCGAAGATTTTTACACTCCTCTTTGAACTGTCTGTTTAGGTACCTTAAAGTTCTCCCATCCATCTGGTATTGTCTCAACAATATTGTTTTTGACTATTTGTATGCCATTAATGGTATTTTTATAAAGTTGGGCAGACGAACTGAATTTGCCGTCTCGAAGCAGCAATCTCCATGCTGCGCCAATTACCAAAAGAGGTTGAAATGCCGTTGGTATCTCTGGCTCATCTGTGTCGGCTACCATTTCTCCTGCTGGATAATCAGCAATAGTTACACTTAAAGCATAAACAGCATTTGGTAAGGGCTCGATGTAAATGTTTTTACCCCATTGAAACCAATATTGTGGGGTAACACCATTTACAGGGACGTATCCAACCATTCTCGGTGTAATCCGGTAAAGTCCTTTTTTGCCAGTTGTGGGAAGATATTCCACATTTTTAATAGTATATCCCATAAATGGAACATGTCGTGTATTTGCTACGGTTGAAATAGAATCGACATGTGTTAAACAAAGTGTTTTTATAGCAATATCACGCTGTGCATCATTGATAGCTCTGTTTATACACGCATCTGTCCACTTGCCCGCAGTGCTTTCATTGATTACTGTTCTGACTCTACTTCTTATGTCGGTTAGGTCTGGCCATGCCATAATTGCCTCCTTTTTGCTATCTTGAATTCATATTATAACTGCTCCTACCACCACTAATAGGCAGAGATAGGCGTATGCTCTCTACTTGATTTGAGGAGTTTAAAACAATCAACGAGTCATAACTCTCTTTCGCTATTACAACTACTTCAGAAGATACAGAAACTTCATACTCAGGAGCAAGACGAACAGCAAGGTTATACACAATGGCTTCTTCGTAGTTTGGTGGAAAATCAATCTCATCTGTTACCGCTGCAAAACTACTTGTTTCAGTAAATGGTTTTAAACTATCAATATAGAAAACCTCTCCTGTATCTGGGGTTGGATATACATATAGATATGCAAGTGGGAAAAGAGGATGTAAGAACATTGAATCGGGACGACCAGATGTTGCTTTTGAAGATAGTTCCCGATACTCTCTTTCAGATATGATTTTAACAGGATGGTCTGTATTACCAGAATCTTTAACAAACCCACCCAATAGTCGATGAGGTCTGGTTGTCGTGATGTTTCCACTAGAACCCCAAGTATAAGATGCCTGTGTAGCAACCAGACTGAAACTTTCCTTCGTAGAAGCAAAGACAAGGATTTGCTTCTGAGCCCATGAGCGAAGCATCATCTGAAGATCGAGCAGTGCATCTGCTTGCCTTACCGACAGAATATCTCTACCACTCTCTAATTGCCCTATTTTTTTTAGGCTTGCCTTGAGGACATCTAAAACAACCATAGACATCTCCTACCTTTTATTTTTGTGCGTTGCAATCCCGTGCATATTTAATGCTCTGATTGACTTAAACTCCTTTCCACACAATGTACAAAGACGGGGCCCCTGAGGATTCTTTGCTTCTTCGTATTCCTTGAGACGCTTTGCTTCAATCTTATCAGATTCTGCCTTTAAAATATCCGCTTTTATGGCATCTTCTGATTTGACTGGTTCAACCATCCCCTCTTCTTTAATCTCATCTGGACTATCCGCTTCTAACAATTTTTGAACTTCCCATACTTTTTCATGTCCTGGCAGTAATCTTACTTTCCCTGGATGATCCAACCATCCTCCAGCGTCTGCTTGGTCAAGTTCTTCATCGGTTTTACATAACTTATCAGGGAAGTCTCGATGAAATCTCCATGCAGGCGTCCGTTCATGCTTCGGTTCTATGTGAACGGATGGTTTTGGTTCGGGCACTACTCCCGATCCCAGAAGGATATTTTGTGATACCATATATTCTCCTTTCGCATGACCATGAAGGTCAAGATTTAGCGGGGGGGATTCTGCGTCCCCCGTCGCTTCAAAAAAAAATTAAAATTATCTCCCTTTTACACTTATGTGCCTATGGCAATCCAATCTATAGCACTCCAGGGAGTGGTAGAGGATGTTGGAGTAACATCAGTCGTAGCAGTAGGTTTATATGTTTTAATATAGATTGATCCAGCCGCAGGTGCTCCAGCTTGGTTGCCAATGTCGGCTGCTACAAACATACAGGTCAATGTAGGAGCGCCCTTTAGGGATGCTACTGCCGCTACTACAGTAGCTAATCCAGTTACAACTGTATCGCTTTCAGATACTGGAGTTATAGTCCCCCGAGCAATTTTATAACCAGCAGCCACACCTTGAACTAAAAGATTAATCTCTGCTGCGGAGGCTGTAACGTCATTCATCACTGTTTGGGTGGCTGGAATAATGGTTACTCCTGCAACCTTTAACGAACCATTCAACTCAACTGAATTCGGTATTTTTACTGTTTCTGCTTCATTTTCTAAAACTCTATCTAAATAGCTCATATTTCACCTCTCGTTTTACGCCTTCCCTTCCCCACAACAGGGAAGGGAAGGTAATTAACAGACAGATTATCAAAATTTGACATATCTCTTACCCGAATAATCTTACTGCCAACTCTGGATATAGGGTTTTGGTGCCGTAAAGAACATCTAAACGAATGATCTCCTCATCTGCATCAATGTCGTATTGCTTGACTACCCGACAACTAATTCCAGCTTCAGGGTCGGTTTCTCTTGCACCCCATACACCGGACGGCATTTCGATAGGAACGGTAACGAGTGCGAAAGCCGTAGGATGATAGACGAGGTTCTGTGGATAGGCCGTATCCTGCGTACCCAAAAAGGTCAAAGCCGCCGTGGTTAAAGGAACTGCATTAACCGTCTGGTATGCACCTGCCACTTGAATCTTCGGGGAAATAGCGATTGTCATATCTGCGCCGGTATCAGCATTATCTGCCGTAACCGTAAACTGTCTTAGGACGCCAGTAGATGCACCTGACATGGGGTTCACTGCATAAACTCCAGCAATCGTAAATACGTCGCCCTTTTTTACGGTATTAGACCCACTCCATCCATTGGTCACGATAGAAGTGGCGCCATCCGCTGTAGTTCCATTCATCAAGGGTGTTGCACCTGATGTAAAATGTCCAGTGGTATGGCGTACCACATTCTGGTCTGTGTAGAGGTTTAGGTTGGCAATCTGACCAAGCCATCCTTTGGTTATAATATCCTTTGCCACGTTCTGTGCGAAAGTACCTTTGAGGCCATCAGCAAGTGCCCAGTTTGCGGCAGGGCTCAGGATACCTACGCGAGTATCGGATGGTACAGATTCATCGTCAAGTCTTTGCTGTGCATCACCGAGAACCTTAAATGTCGCAGGAGTTGTTCCTGGGGTTCCAGCGGAATTGTAAACATCCACATACAAAGCACATAGATCAGCATCAATCTGGTTTGCCAGTGCTAGGGCAGCCGGTGTAATGTAACGTTTGCTGTAATCTTCGATGGTCGTAGTCAATGCAACAGAACTAAATGCCCATGAAACATGTGCCTGAGTAGACATCACGATAGAAGTACTTGGTTCAGCCAGGTTGACGTTACTACGTGCCTGTGCCTTGGCAGCTCTGAACTTATTTGGTTTGCGAACCGTGATGGTAGAACCAACCTTCACAAATTCGTTTTTATAGGCAGTATGGACATGCCTTGCCATTGCCATACTATTGACTAATTGCATCAATGTTTCTTTAGCAATGATTGTTGGGGTTAAAAGTACATTTGTTGAAGCCATGATATTTTCTCCTTGTAAGATTTCAGGCAAGAAAACTCCCTGATTTATCTGGGAGATGAATTGCCTGTCTCTTTCTTAAAAGATTTTGCTCGACATCTTGCGCATCTTTTGTTATAGTTAAAAAATGGTAGGGCAGGAACTGTCCAAACCATCCAAACGCTCAGGGAGAGGCGGTGCTTCAAGGCCCCTCGCTGAACTGAGAAGCCCCTCAATTTATTGAGGGGGGCGTTCACTTTTGTTTTTCACGCCATGCCCTGTATTCTCGTGGCGTCATATTACTAGGATCTTGTTCTGTGATCCCAGTAGTTTTCACTGGAGTTATAGGTTCAGGCGCATTAGTTATTTTTTTTCTAGGTGGCGGAGCATTAAGTCTCGCCACTATTTTACCTAATTCATGAGCGGCCTTAAGTGGCGGAAGCTCCGCAATGTCAACGGATTCATCAGGGTGTTTCCCAAGATAATATAAAACATCTTCAGCGGTATCGGAAAAGAGTAATGTTTCAATCATTGCTTCAGAAATCTTGACATCTTTATTAAGGACGAGTTCAATAAAATCAGGGTATTTTTTGCGCCCTTTTTCCATATTTTTGTCAAGTTCTCGATAGATTTCATCAATCACTGCCTTTTCGTCTACCGTTGCCATCTCCTTTGAGACTTTTTCGCTTTCTGCCTTAAACTTTTGTTCAATCTTCCAGTCACTGACAGCCTCAAGGTAATCGAGGTCGGTTTCAAAATCTTCCTGTTTTGGTTTGCCTGTTTGTGGAATAACACTCTTGGCTGCTTTTAACTCTGTTTCAAGTTCAAGGCGTTTTGTACGTTCCCAGTCACGTTCTCTTTCTGCTTCACGCCGCTTTTTAGTCAACTCGTCAATCCGTTTCTGGACTGCATCTTTCTCTTTTGGTTTATCTTTAACCTTTAAAGGCAGAGTTTCTTCGGAAGTTTCCTCTTTAGTAGGTTCTTCTTCCTTCTTCTCTGTTTTGGAAATGACCGTGGTTTCCTCTTCTTCTTTGTCGGTCTTCGCTACTTTGTCCACACTTTCCGGAAGTACTGTTATTGTCGTCTTGGAAAACTCAGATGGATCATCAACCTCATTTACCACTCGTGGAACTATGCTTACGTCTTCTACTTCTTCCTGTGTTTCGATAATTTCTGCTTTCATATATGCGAACCTCCTAAGTTCGATGCCCGAAATTTCGTTCGGTAAATGTTCCCCGCCTACAAGGCGGGGCTTCTAAGCTGAAGCTAAACTCTGCATTCCCAGAGCTAAAATATACTTATCTCAGGGAAAACTGTCTCTTTTTTTGCAACGTTATTGCAACAGTTGCATTTCTGCAACGTTTTAAGAGACAGTTGGGGACATTCTCCTGAGATAATCAATGCTTTTGGCATTGTTACTCATTCCTGGAAACCTACCATAAGAGAAAGCGATTAAGTTGGAAAGTGTAGGAAAAGCATTCAGTCTATATCGGCAAGTGAATATCGGATCACCTATCCCGCCGTCGGCTATCGTTCAGGTTTCGATAGCAACCTATAGTGAAGTCATCTCTTCTGTTCTGCCGTTTAAGTCCGTCCCCAAAGACCGAAAAAATGCTTTTTACCATCTCATACCGTGTTTGTATTTGTAGAGCGGGAAACTATGGCAGCACGGGATCGAAAACCCGCTAAAAATGTTAATGGAGAAGATTCTATTCATTCATCCTCATTGCTTTGTATTCCTTCATAGACATATCCTCTGGTTTCTTTTTCTTTGCTGACTCAACAGACACTTTTTCTATTTGTATACAGACGCTATGTCTGTCTTCCCCACCTTGTCTTTCTGACATCCTGACCTCTACTACAGAACCCTCACCCTGGACTAAAACTTTATCACCAATGTTCAGGTTTTTTAAAGAAGCCATTTTATCCACCTGCTCTTTTTCAAAATCCAGTCTGAGACCATAAGGCCACTGTTCTTGATCGTCGGTGGACGGCATGCCTTCTTTTTTCAGTTCCTCTTTTGTCTTTTTTGGCAACTTTATATCAACTAGGTTCATTATTTCTTCTCCTTTTTTTCATCCTGGCTTTTGCCATTCTAAGAACGCCTTTTGATGATCCCATGACAGCATCTCTCAAAGCATTACCTGATTTCGCAGGTTGGCCCGTAGGTCTCCAATCAGAATGTTCTACGGCTCTTAAGAGATTGGCTTGCCGTTCGGCTTTTTCCTTTGTCGTGCCTTTACTTTTAACACCCGAAGGTGTGCTTACCCTATAACCATTTACTTTTTTGATCTTTACTGGCATTAATCCTCCTTAATCCTTAAACGGGCTTTGGCCTGCCCCTATACGTTGCCTTGCGTGTTCAATCGCCTTGTCAAAAATACTCTGGGTTGGCTCGTTACCTTCAAGAAGATGGATTACTTCGGATTCATCAAGCGTAGGGACAAGTAGGGGAATAAGCCTTTCCTGTCCATCGAAGTTGACACCTATGGAGATTTCTGTGGCTTCCTCGCCGGTGGATGTAGGAAGCGGTCCCAACCATCCATTACCTTTTGGGGTTCCATCTTCTCGTAAACCATAATTGGGAATTACGGTTCCATCTGACTGCGGAATAATTACTTCTGGCCCTTCTTCTCCCACCAGAGGTTGATCTTCTTTTACCAACTCACCCTCGACCCTTCCCGGAACTTGGACTGGTGTTTCCTGTCCTTTGATAATCTTCATCTGATTATCTATCTGTAATCCTTCAAGTTTCGCCTTTTCCTGTTCAACCTTTATCTGAAGTTCTTTCAGTTTCAAAACTGCTTCTTGCATCTTTGCTTCCAATAATGGGTCGGGGGGAGAGGGAGGCGGCATTTGTAGTTGAGGAGGAGAGGTTTTGTCACCACGTTCTGCTGCTTCCCGGGCTTTTTTTTCTTTTATTTCAGGTGGAAGTAAAAATTCAAGTCTCTCTGCCATTTCATCGGCACCTGGCCAATCCATTGATTTCGCATATAAATCTCCGATCAAAGGCGCTGCCTGTGGATAATACTGTATAAACTCTGACATTGACTGTCGGGCTTCAGTTCTCTGGGTAGTAAAGGATGGTCCAACAGTTACAACAACATCGTAAGTACCTATGGATAAATCATTAAAAATTCCGCCTTCGGGAAGTTCAACGTTAACCTCTTTAAATTTCTGTAATCCGCCTTCCAACCCCAATCTAATAATTCGTTGTGTATCCAGAATTCCTGGTGCAATATCTACTAAAACACGACCCAGATGTTCGATAGACCGTGCAAGGTTATCAACAAAAGCGAAAGTTCCAACATCACCTTCTGTTTTTCGCTCTCTGATTGCAACTCCTGACCTTTCATTACTTGGCATCCCAAGTGAGGCTTTTTGTAACCCCATAGTATCCCTGATCTCCTGATCAGCCATTTGTATCTTTGACACCATAGCTGTGGATACTTGCGGTGGGGCTTCACGGCGAGGCCAACCAGGGGCTTTTTCATCAGTGTTTACCAATAGATATGGGAAATTTTTCCGATGCGCTTCTTTCCACTGTCCTTCGTGGCCAGCTACTTGTTTTGGCGTAGCAAGATAGGGAGTCTTGGGGGCTAAGGCTACTTGCTCAGTATCCAGACTGGTAAAATAATTATACATCCTTTGTGGGTCTTTAGCATTTCTAATTAATCCCCTAATCTTTCGTTTACCTCCGACATTAAGTTCTTTCCCCCAAATGGGGATAACAGGGATATATTTCTTCCCAACCCACTCCTTTTCATCCAGTATCTTATTCCCTGATAAAAGATACCATTTAATAGTATAACCTTTAGATGTACGTTTATTAATATAAAGGGGGGGTTCGTCACTTTTAATTGCTTTCCCACCACCTGGAACTTTATCGTCGATACTGCCATCTTCTAACTGATAAATTGTTTTAGTAAAAGGTTCTTTGACAAAATATTCGGCAAGTCTGACAGTGTTTTCGGTACACCAACCTTCTATGAATTGACTGTCTGCCTGGTTAAACGGCATAGGATCGTGCTTGTATGTTTCCTTGAATTCTTCCCTATCCATATCGGTGATAATGAAACAATACTGGGCATCTGAACAATCGTATTCCGAATGTTTCCCCCAATAAACGGCAAGTGCATTATCAATTTTTTTAATACGGGCATCTTGGTCGAATGAATCATTGTCAACAAATTCTGTGATAACCCTCATAGCTCCATACCCGCAAGCCACTGCATGTTCAAAACCGTGATCTATCGCAACATCTGCTTTAGATACTTGCTGAACATGCTTAATCCAACCTCCCAATATTTCAGCTATGGCAGGATCGGCTTTTGAATCTACGGGTATGACCTTAATTGAAGGACGATTCATGCGTTGATCGCCAACAACTTGGTCAATAAAAGTAGGCATCTTGTTTGTGGTTATACAAGGTCTGCCGTCTGCTTCTCGTTCTGTGCGAATCTCTGCTGGCCACTGAGCCCCTTCAATCCCGATAAATTCTAAATCCTCTAAGGCTAGACGACGATTTTCGTAGTCTTCATCCATTGCCTTTTTAAGACGATCACGGACTTCTAAAAGTATTTTTTGCTCATGGGTAAAGGCATCATTTTCAAAATCGATGGATTCTTTTTTCTTTTTTGGCATTAATTTATCCCTGGCGTGAAATCATTTTTTTATGTTTTTTTTACAGTATTCTCTTCTTTTTTAAGAATGTCAAGATTTTTCTATAAAACTATTAAAGTTTATTAATACATCGAGAACGCCCTAAATGTGGATGTATTGATAAACATAATCGAAAAACCCAAAGTCTATTCTTCTGTGTAAATTGCGGTTTCTCCTCAATCGCTGATTACATTGCTGCGGTTAATATCAGCCGCGGGGTATCCGTCAACATGCCGAACGTCACCTGCTTTAGCACGTGGTAAGACAGGAGAGTCTTGGTCATTTCTATTATGTCGGGACATTTATTAAGCAATCAAGATAAGTCCATCTTCAGCATAATCGTATGTCTCTTTATCACTTAATTTAACCTCATAACTTGTATGTTGATATTTACCATCACCTTTTTTGGGCAGAGTTTTACGCCAATGATCCATATCTTCGCCAGAGGGATACATAATATGAATCTGAACTACTGTTCCCATTCTACCGTCACAGCATTTGACTTTATTTCCAGGTTTAAACTTTGTTTCCCACATATAAGACATACTTACCTCCTTTGTTGAAGATTAATGAAGCTATCACGTTCGCGCCTTTCTCTTCTTCGTCGTTGCCGCCCTTTTGCATCGTGACGGTTGTGGCATAGTTGGCAAAGACCAGCCAGATTCAAAAGGCTTGACGCTTCCGGCCTGTCATCATAAATGTGTGCCGTCGTTAGGATTACTACGCTTGCGGTTACCGGGTGAGGCTCTCCGTGCTTTGCACCACACCATTCACACCTGCCTCGTCCCCGCGGACAAACCGGACGAAGTAACTGCGCTTCTTCCAGTCCTTTGGGTATCTGTCTCTATTTTCTGGTCGTATCGGGGCATATAGCCCTCGCTAACAATGTCACTCCAGCGGACCCTAAAGCGCCGCTGACCTCTGCGTTAGAATGACGAATTGTTTGCCTAAATCCGCACCACTTACACCAAAGTTGTGTATCACCGTCTGGATAAATAGGCGGGGCATAGTGTAGATTATAGTGGTGTGCAATTCTCATTACTAATCTATAAATCCATCCTCGGATCATGTGCGTCCTAATCAGTCACTCCAGCGGACCCTAAAGCGCCGCTGATCTCTACGTTATCTTGCACGAGACAATTCCAAATTAGCCGATGCCGATTATAAATTGTAAACATAATTGCTGGACTACATAGCGGTATCCAATCCACACAGAAGCCCCTTAATTTATTTAGGGGAGTAGTCACCCTCTAAGGTACGATAAACTTCCTGAAACATTATAGTCCCTTCTGGTTTTCTCAAACGGCATAAGTTGAACTTTGTTTTGATAACCTTGCGCAAAAGTTCTGAAACTATCAGCCCCATTTGATGCAAAGTTATGCAATGGTTTAATACTCTGAACCTGTTTCTCTTCATCCCATTCAGATCGGTAAGATTCCAAACACAATATTCCATGAGCACATTTCTTTTCATCAAACCAACATTGATTTAAAATATTTCGTCCCATCTCTATGCCATTTAATACGGCAAAAGTGTCTTTTGCTCTAGCTACTGTTAATACAGGTGATATACCAAGATTAACGGCTATTTCTTTAAGTGTAAGAGCAACGTCCGTATCACCATGCAAAGATCGTTTATCAACATCATGGGGCATATAGTGATCCCCATAGACATAAGGCTTGTCTTTTAATATCTTGGCATAATGCACTAAACCCATCCCTGTATTCTCGTAATAATCAATAAACCTGTATTCCCTGCCTATCTGCTGCATAAACCAGATAGATGTTTCATCCCTTACTCCTAAATCCCAAAAAGTATAAACCTCGTGCCCGGGAGACCAGGGAACCGCACAGATCCTTTTTTCTTTTCTGGCATCTTGCATCTGCAAGGCATAGTAAACACCCTTTATGTTTCTGTCTGATATGGCATCTTCTTCTGAATCGGGATAGTTTTCATTTACTTCCCGGGGTGTCATTCCAGAAGCTATCATATCTACTTTAAAACTTTCCGGCCGGTATGGATGTGCTGTCCAGGGGAGAAATATACGTTTAAATTTATTTTGGCCTGCCATAGATCCAATGTATAAATCACGAGTGAAATACCAACCAGCGCCTTCTTTAAGACTGTTTGATATTACAATAACTTGCCCTTTGGCTGTTTCAATTCCAGGCAATGAAGCATTAAAGATATGTTTAGCAAGTCTGTTGGTGCATGTTTCATCCATGATTAAAATATTTGGAGTTTTAGATTGTGCCCCCATCTCTGTAGTAGGTAAGCTCTTTATGGTACTGACGAGTCCATTAGCGTGTTGAAGTTCAAAAGTCTGTTTTGTCCTGGACTTTACAGGTAACCGTAACCACAAAGGAAGTCTATCATAAATAAAATAAACACGTTCAAGAAATTCTATAGAAAGTTCTTCTGTAGTACTTATTATAACAGTGAGATGAAGTCTGTTTACAAGGGTTTTCCATAAAACGTAAGCAGCTATCAACCATGTCAAACCTAACTGTCTGGCTTTGAGAATAATTAAAAGCGGGGATTCAACAATTACCTGAATAATCTCAACTTGCTTAGGCCATAACTTTAATTTAATAGCACGACTCCTTTCTTTATCTTCAATAAAAACAAAAGTATTAAGGAAATATAAAAAAGACTTCATAACTTTCTTAATATCTTTAATCTTCTGGTTTAAAGAAAGCTCTTGATCGTTCTCCTGCTTCATTTTTTCCCTTTTTTCAAAACTGAGAAACACACGGCTGATTACGGGTTAGTATTGTTTAATATGCAAATGGTCAGATACAATCTTTTTTACAAATAGAGGAGTTTCACTTTTCAACAAAATATCCATGCCCTCAAGATGGCTAAGGCGATCTAAAAAATAATTTAATGCCATAATATACGCCTCAACGTAGGCATCTTCATCATCGGCATTATAAGCTATCATTCTAACCTTCCGTTCGACCCCACAAAGGGGTCAACTAATTGTTATACCGCCTCGTAAATTTTATAGAGGTCGCCACTCAGCTTTATTCTTCTTAGTGCACTATACAAAATGCGATATTCTTGCTTTTGGCTTTTCTCTATCCTTAAATCTCCATTCCAAATATTACCCCATGGCGCAACTATCTTTTTAACTTTTTTACCAGTCCAGTAAAGTAATCCCCATTTGCCCGGCAATTCAACTGGTTTAATTAAACCTTCGGTACACAAATAAAATCTGTAGTCACCAATCCCGCTTTCCGGCATCTGCCTAAAAAATTTTTCCCTATCTGCAAGGAAATCTGCTCTTGATGTTTTGCACTCAACTAAAATTGTATAATCACTACGCAAGCCAAAAGCATCCGGTATTTCTTGCGCAGCAGTTACAAACTCCGTAAATACCACTCCGCACCCACAAGTTTTATATAACCATCTTTCGGCTATTTTAACAAGGCCAGTATGTGTCGGCGGTATAACAACAGCATCAAGCGGAATTACTTTTCCGTCTGATAAATTTGTTGTTTGTATGTTGTTAATATTTTTACTCATAATTAAAATTAAATTTCTATTTCCGTGATCCGCTTACGCCAACCGTTAATACCCTATTTCAAATTCTTCTTGTGCCATAACAACCGCTACCATAAAAAACAGACTTGGATTTTAAAAATTATAACTCAGTGGGTGGGGGCTATATAACTTTTTGAAAGGCCATGCGATGACCCCTATGCCCCCTCTACTCTCTATCCATCGGTATTATCTCCTCACTCATGGGTACGGTATCCCACTTAGACCCCTTAAAACACCTGTGCAATGGGTACGACAAACCACTGATCTATGCCAGCATCTGTGATAAAAAAGTCTATATCTTGATTAGGTATTAAACCATGATAAACAGGCACACATCAAAACAGAGCTTGGTTAGAATGTACACCATCCAACTCTTAGTACTTTCGAAATGCAAAGGCTGGTTGGGATGTCGAGAACTGGAAATGGAGAATCTATAAAGCATCATCTACATCACACTCATCTACATCCTCGCTCTCCCGTACTGCCTGCACAACCATCTGCATCAGTCCAATATTAATGTCTCCAGTAGATTTCTCCCTGAGATGCCCTTTGAGGCGTGCTACTAGCTCTGCGGTTTTCCGCTGGGTCTCATGCGCTGGGACTACTCTCTCATCTGTTACGATCCCATCACGCTGAAAATACTGGGTATTTTGCGCATCGAGGAGGGATTTGACCTTGGCAGCGAGAAAATCATCGGAGAGCCCTGATTTCTCCATAATGCTGATAAAAGACTGTTGGGTTGAGGGTTCTTTAAGGATACTTGTTACTTGAGCGCTTGCAAAGTTGGGTGACAAACCTGTTGATATTGCTACGTCTTTTAGATTCTTCCCATCGAGGCAGGCTTCAATCAGCTTACGTCTTCTGATTTTTGACAGTATTCTTGTTTTAGGCGCGTGATGTTTTGGTTGTATTCCTGACATATTTCGTACTTTCACAACATTGCATTATTGCAACGTAATTGAG
>Ga0100378_1004485_pt1 | contig 13009 bp, 15 predicted proteins | sample CryGeymeta201502_FD_81535 | JGI IMG/M metagenome (GOLD analysis project Ga0100378, IMG submission 81535) | Groundwater microbial communities from Crystal Geyser aquifers in Utah, USA - Crystal Geyser metaG 2015-02 | ecosystem: Environmental > Aquatic > Deep subsurface > Groundwater | place: USA...
ATATATAAATTTATGAATAAATAATTATTTTTCATATTATAATTATTATATATTATTTAATGTTATATTTTCTTATTGTTCACATAATATTATTTATGTATTAGGTTTAAAAAATTGTAAACTAATTTAATAATTATAATATATGAATTTAATAATACATTGAATTAAATAAAATAAAACTATTTTAGATTATATTAAAGAATATTCACTAACATACATTAATAAAAATACTTATTACAATTACTTCTAATTAAAATACTTCAATAATTCATTCAAGTAATCAATTAATCAAAACACTGCTCTAGTATGTTCTCTTATTAAGAAATAAAATAAATTAATAAAATACTATAATTAATAAAACTATATACCAGTAATTATTTACTAGTAACTATTTACTATTTACTATTAACTATTAATTATAATAAATTTAGTTTATATAAATAAAAAATATGGGTTGTAAAAGTTGTGTAAGACAAAATAATTACTTACATAAACATAAACATTTAAATATATTATAGAAACAAGTCACACAAACTCTTAATGTGATAGATTACTTCCACATATACAACGAAACTAAATTTATAGAGCATATGGAAAACAAAGAGTTATTAAATATCGAAGATGGAAAAATGGGAAAAGACTACGAAAAGATTAATAAACCAATCAACCTAGTAAAATTATATATAAACGTGTTTTAGTTTAATGATACTATATTACATTATGCTGTGTATGCTGAAAAGGAAGAAGTTATAAAGTATTTAGTTAAGCATAAGGCAAACTTAACAATTCAAAATAAAGTATTAATATATTGTTTATATAAAGAGTAAAAAATCTCCTATGGACTTAGCTAGATCTAAAAATAATCCGAAAGTGTTAAAATTATTAGAAGGAAATTAGAATCTATTGGAAGTAGTTAACTGTAGTTGGCTTTAGTTGACCTTTTAATTGAGTCGAAGTTGTATAAAATTCATATATAAGATTTAAGATGTTATTTTAGATCTTATTTTTTAAACTCAATGTGTTTTATTTAAATTGTTTTATTGTATAATTAAAAATAATACATTATATAACTGTAAATAAATGCAAATAATATATTATAAAACTAATACTTATAAATTTGTATAATTTCTTTCACTTTTATTATGTTTAGTGTTTAGATTAACGTTAATTAATTTAAATTATTTTTTCTAATTCATGAGCTAATAGCAAAACATCATCGATAATTGCTCTTGAAGGGATTATAATTTTATCTTTATTTCTTGAAATAAAGTTTAGTCTATCATTACTAAATTTCCAATCTATTTCTCTATCCTATAATGATAATTATTATTGTTGTTATTATTAGTTAAATTAATTATAATAGTTATTTAGTTATTTTATTAGTAATAATTACTTCATTAGTTTCAATTTCATTCTTTACATACATTGATAGTTCTTCAATGTTGTTGAATTTTAAGAGATTTACGGCGTCTCCTACTTTCAAACTTTCATAAGATTTTTCGGCAGATCTTGCTATTTGATATCTTATTGCGCTGTCAAATTTGTGTAAATAGTATTGATAGTTAGTATCAAGTTTAGTATTATTATCCATAACTTGTTTATAACTTCCTTCTAAAATACATTGTTCTAATCTTATAGGAATTTGAATATATTGATCTTTATGTTCATCCATACTAATAATTTCTAACTCAGTACTATATTCTGTATTTCTATAATAAGTATTTATAAATAAAGTAAAAAGAAACAATATAATTAACCAAAAGTATTATTATTTATCGTAACATAACTTTATACCTATTATTAGCAAGTAAGTGTAATAAAAATAATCCAGTATAATATAGCATTTTATCAGACCTTTGTAATAACTTTTTATAATCATAGTAAAATTGTTTTGCTTTTAAATAAGCTTTTTCGAAATTCTTTTCGTTATTTTTAGACAAGTAGTAATCCATTTCACATTCAATTATTTCTCTAGCTAGTAAAAACTCATCTTTATTGAATGGAGAAGTAGAAGGAGGTAAAGAAACAAAATTTAACATAAGCATCTATATTTTAGTTAAAGTTATAATCAACTACCTTCAATTGTTTAAGTAAAGTTTCTCTTTGATTATCTATTGTATTACTTCGATAATTTCTAATTAGACTTTTGACTTGTTCTATGTAGTTCATATTTAAATATTAATATTTATTATGTTTTTTATAATAATTATATAATTTTATTTTATACTTGGAGAACTATTTAATGCTATTTAGTGTTAAAAAATGCTAATAATTGATAATTAATATTACATATAATTACTTTAGCTTAAAATTAGATAAATATGATACTTTTCATAATTTTAAATTAATCTAAAGAGATCTAGTATAATAACTTATATAATTAATAACTTATAGTCAAAACTTATTATTAATGATATTATCTTTAAGTATGATTAAATAGTAAATCTAATTATTATTTTACTTATGACTAAATACATTATAAAAATATAATATATTATTTTTAATGTTACTTTATTTCTTTTAAGATAGCGAATTTCTTACTGTTAATTTACAGTTATTAAAAGTTGACCTTAAGATTACGAAAATAAGTTGACTTTGCTTTATATAAATTGTTATTTGATAATTTATAATAAAATGCAGAATTACAATCACAGGCAGGTAGAAATTTATGATTCTGACAATAACCTAAAGATGGATTTGGAAGTTACTCCAATTAATCCAATAAAAAAAGATTCCAACAAATTTCAATCTCAAAATGAAAAATATTTATCATTCACATCAATTGATACTATGGATACTGAAGGAGATGAAACTTTCTTCGAAAATGAAATAAGTTTTAAGGATAAAGAGAATGCATATTTAATAAAAAAATATGGAGCTGAAATTCATTCTAATAGTATGATTGATGAAGAAAGTACTATTTTCCCTTTAAACTATTTACAAATTAATAACATTTCTAAACCACAAAGGTAACTTACACACAATTAATTTTATAGAACTGAAGTAGTAGATTGGATGATGAAAGCCATGCATTTTTACAAATGTGAATTAGAGACAATGTTTCTCGCAGTCCAAATCCTGGACTTATTCTTATACAAATACTCTAACAAAAAAGTTAGTCAAAATATGTACCTTATAAGTGCAACTGCAATTACAATAGCATCTAAAATGCAAGATGTAACTCCAGTACAAATTAACTCTATTAAGGGAATAAACGAAATGGAGTTATTCATGTTTCAAAAGATAAATTATCAGATAATCTTAGTTAGTCCTTATGACTTTATTAAATCATACTTGTTTGACTTCTATCATAACTCAGAAACTAATATAAATAAGCTTAATATGAAAAAACATTTAAAAGCATTAGAGGAAACAGCTATCCTTATTGCCAAGATTATGTTTCATGATGAAAGTTTTTATCAGTTTAGATCTTCTTCGAATGCGATTGCTTGTTTATTAAGAGGTTTTGATGTTTTAAGAACAAATTCGAAAAATTTACCTGAAGACGTTGTTTCGTTTATAAAACAATGGGTAATTATTAACTATCATATATTTTATACAAGACTTTATTACTAAATTACTTAATTAACAATATATTTATAATTTTAGTTTTTATTCTTGCTAGAAAGAAGCCAACAAGAAAAGAAAAACATCGAAATAGCCTATAGACTAATATCAGATTACTACAATGAATATGATAATCTCTCATATATTACAGGAGCCGTTATGACAATGAGCCCAAAGATTAGTTTCGAATAAATAAAATAATAAAATTGACGATGAACTATAGTAGTCTTCAATTATTGCAGTTCTCTAAAATTATTATAATACAGACTACTTATATTATTATATTATTGATTAATTTAATATATATTGTAAAGATAAATAATACATTTTAACTTTATATACAATAAATTTTATTTTTTTTCTAATAAGTATAGTAATTAATACATTATATATTATACAATAAGAAATTGTAATAAAATTGTAATTATGTATAAAAATAGTTGTATATGTTTACTACCTTTAAATATAAACTATTTAAATTACTCTTTAGAATTCAATATTTGAATTCTTTAAATTCCTTAATGTTTCATATTTATTCAGCAAATATAAAAAAGCAAAAATACTTAGCTTTTACTTTTTGACATCCAGATCCAACATATTTAAAATTCTTATTTAGAATATTACTTCTTCTAACACCTTTAAAATTACTATCATCAACAACTTGTAACGCTGCAGAAACAAGAGCATTTGACGAACCGATATCAAAATGACAAGTAACATTCCTAAATGTGTCTTTTAATTCTTCCTTTTTCTTTGCAAACATTTCAGCAATAAATTCATTTTTGTATTCTTCTTGTACAGGAACATCAATATTTAGCTCTTGTTTGACGGTTAAACTTCCCATAGGTTGCATTTCATTTAAATAACTAATTAAGTCTTTAAAGGCTGATACTCCTTTGTTCAAAGTAACTTTAGGTATTTTTTCTTGTATGTAAAGAAAACCTTTTTTTCCTTCGACGTTAGGTTGAATATTAGGGATAAGCTGTTCAATTTTTTCTACGTATTCTTTAGGAGAAGTTCTTACAAGATTAAACTGTGATATATATTCTTCAGCGACAGCTATAGTAATAGTAATGTGTAAGTTAAATACATGAAATATAAGAGTTAATTGTATTAATTTATATATTACTTTTCTTCTTTTCCTTCTTTTTAGCTGTTAACTTCTTTGAGCTCTTTCGCGAGCCATCCCCGCCTCTAGCTCCGACCTCGCTGCCTCCGATTTTAGAAGTGTCATTTTCTTTTTCTTTAGGCTATTATTATATAGATAAAAGTTTATAAGTTTATTAATTTGGTTTAAATTACTATTTCTGTAATGGTATTATGAGTATCTCTATCAATAATTTTTTCTTCTTTTTTTGCTGGTTTCTCGTCTAAGTCATTGTGAGTATCTAGTTTTAGGTCAAGAGCTTTATCTTCATCTGTTCTCTGTCCTTGTATATCAATATTTTCTTCAATATTTGCTTTATCGGTTTTATTACAAACACAACCCATTTTATTTAAATAAATTTAAATTTATTAATAATAAGTTATGTGAGTTAAATACTTATTATATAAAGTTACATAATAGTTATATTTATTTAATATACTTATAGTATTAGTTGTTAAATTTATACTTTACATGTAAATTAATTTTATATAAATTATATAACAACCACACCTTCTTCATTGTCTATATCATTAATATCTTCTCTTCTTCATTTTCGTTTTCGTTTGAATCATCCAAGTCTAAATTAACTGCATATTTATTTTTTGTCTTTCCGATTTCCGGATTAGCAATTCCTAATCCAATACTAAAATGAATTCCGATTGAGAAAATCAATATAAACATAATAAAATAAGGCAGTATAAATTTCAAAGCTACAATTAACCAGTAATTATACGAAATTGGTATAAATATCTGTGCAGAAATAGGAATAGCACTAATACTTATAATAAATATAGTTCTTAAGAATCCATTAGTAAATCCAGTAACATTCCAATCATTAATTTCATTCCATCTAAAGCTCATATCTCCTAGGTATTTTTCCTTAGAAGCTTGTGTTAACAATTGTATTCCTGCATAAGTACCAATAAACATAAAGTATTTAAGTCCATAAATAAAAGCTTGATTATTAAACATTTGATTTTCTATTATCTCTGGGCATTTCTGTTGTAATACTTGTACCCAAATAGTATTGTCTAATTTTCTATAATAAACAAATACAAAAATTAATGCTCCTGTACTTAGTATCATTAGTAAAGAATAAAAAGATTTATGAGCAGGACTTTGCATTTCAGTAAAGAATGTTTCTCCTGTATGCTTATGATAGTCTAATAGTATAAAGAATAAGTAATAAAAAGCAAATCCAATACAAACTCCATATAATAATTGATTTAAAGTCTGTACACCAAGTATAAGTCTAGAGAAAAGTATGAATATTATCATAACAAAATAGCCAAATAAAGTAAATAGTCTAAAAATATTTTTGTCTCGTAATTTAATATCATCAGTAGCTAAATGCCAGAAACTTAAATAGACAGATACAGACTGAACACCATGTCCTGATGGGTTACCGTAATCACCCACGCATAAATTAGGTGAAATGTTTGGATCAATATAAAATGGTCTAGGTTCATGATAAACAATTTGAAGTACTCCTTCTAAAACTGCACAATGTGCTAGGATAAAGATTAACATAAAGGCTTTGTGAATAGGAAAAAATAATATGGTTACAAATACCTTAATTAGTACAAGTCTCCCTCCTAATAATGTTGTTAGTTTGAAAAATGATGTTATAATAGGTTGACTTGTGTAACCTTGTAATTCTTTAATAAATGGTATACTAAGTTCGAATAAGTAACGATTGTAATATTTTTCTGAAACAAATATACCAGCAACAGCGATTAGATAAAATATCCAGTGGAATACTTTTTTAGCCGACATTTATTAAATAATTATTAAATAATTCTAAACATTTATTTATAACAACATTACAAATACAGATTAATATTAACAAATATAAAATTTAATTTAAAATTACAACTTATTTATAAACTTTAATTATAAATAACTTTACATAAATAATATACATTAAACTATTTTATAATGTTTTGTAATTAGCAATTTTATTATGTTAATAATATAAGACTTAAATTTAAATTTTGCTGTCTAATGGTTTTCTGTATTACATCTACTAATTGACCAACAAAGTTGTTTATAATAGCTATATACTTATTGTTACTATCATTATCCTTTTTACAAAAATTATCCTGAGTTGCATAAAGAACTTCATTTATTTTATACATAACAGATTTAATCAAGTTTACATAGGTCAACCAATAACTCAGTATAATTATTTGCTCTTGTCTGATATATTTCTTAATTGATTGGACTTTAAATTCAAATGCTAATTTCTTTATTATATCGTATAGTGTTGCTATTGAACCTGAAAGTTCAGAACATATTGAACAGAGATGACCTGTTTTGGGATCATGAACCATTATTGTTATATTTTTTTGTACGTTCTGTATTTGGGTAGTCTTTGGGTTATTCCCAGATTTTGGTTTTTTGATTTTAATAGTCAAATTAGTATAACTATTATTACAAAATTTTAAATGAGAGCAATTATGATGTTGGTGAATTGTTTCATTTTTAGGTTTACTCTTTGGCTTATGACTACTTGTTGGTTTATTTATTTGTTTTCCACCAATTGGTTTTTGATTTACAGTTTCAACATGAATTACAGGAACATTACCTGATAAATATGGATGATTTGTTTGTATACTAGAAATAGGTTTATTATTTTGACTAGGATTATTAGGTTTCATAATTATCATTGTAGAGTTAGGTTCAATAGATCTATTTGTAAATATTGTTTGTTGGGGTAATTCTATATGTTTTGGCTTTGAAGGTTGCGTTTGGATATGATTATTCTTACTAGCATTAATATCATTACTTTCATTCTTATTATTGTGACTATTTTCTTGTACTTTTCCTGTTTTATTTGCACTTAACTGAGAATTTATTTGAGAATTTAGCTGATTATATTCTTTTACCACTGTAATAGCATTTTTAATAATATTATCTAAATCGTGAGAAAGCATAGTTGTTAAATTTGAACCATTTCTAATTATATTATATAAACCATTATTTAGTATTGAAGATATATTTTCTGAAGTTTTATTATGAAATTGGTTGCTGTTGTTATTTATGCTATTATTCTTAGCATTAATCTTATTAGTAGTTGTCAATTCTGATAATGGTGTTGCGTTTTCTGTATCATTACTACTTTTGATATCAATACTTTTATTTTTAATATTTTTGATATTGCTAATAGCATTCAGAATTACATTTTTAATAACAAGACTACTACTATCATGTCTATTAGTAATATTCGTGTTGTTTATCTTGTGTATTTTGTTTGATTTACTTTCATCTTTGAAGTGACTATTTTTCTTATTAAACTTAGTGAACTTTCGATAATACTCATTATGTACTGCTTTTCTAAAATTCATATTCTCTAATGCGGCACTATGCATAAAAAAATCACAGTATGTATAATTCATCAAAGCAAATAACTGATAATTAAAATCAGTCTTATTTCTATTTTCAATCAAAAGTGAAATTTCTAAGGCAGATGCTATTTTATCGGGTAGTATGTCTATATAATAATTTAGATTTGTTAGATATATATATATATATAAATTATACCAAAAAATACATCTTGGTCGCCAGTTATATCAATATTATCATCTTTGCTTATTGTTTTTATGGATAGAGTATTCAGTGTTTTTCTTACTTTGTGAACTTTATTCAATAATGGATCGAAAATGAGATGATTTTTGATAGAATTAACATTTGAACTTAGTAGCTTACTATTAATCTGTTGATTTAGTTTGTTGTTTTTAGTATTTTTTATACTTGGATTAATCGGCCCTGTGCCTAAATTTGTCTGGCTTAAATGTTTAATTGTATTTATTTTCCTTACTTCAAAGCAGTTGTAAATTAAAGTAATGTAAAGGAAGATAAAGAAATACAAACTTGTATTCCGCTTCCAGAATTTAGTAGACTTCATTTATAATTTACTTATTAATTTTGTAATATCATATACAAATTAAAGTAATAGTTTAAATTAATTAAACTTATTAAACATAATTAACTTTTTAAATTAGACTTATTTAATCTAATAATCTAAAAGTCTAATCTCTCTTTTAGTATTTCTTTCCTCTCAATAATCCATCCTAATTCAGGTTCAACAGTGTTTTTTTCTTCATTTACCTTAGTTGATATAAATCCTCCATAGAAACTCATCGAATGAAGTATTTCACAATAATCCCAAACAAAAGGAACATTAGAGATTCCTTGTGGTATTTGGTTGTCTTTTAGTCCACAAAAGAAATTATTCTTTGTATAATCCATGAATTTATTCTTAATATACTTATCACCATCTACTAAATAAGGGTAGAAAGTATTAATCCACCCAGAGCAAAAAGGTCCACCACTTTCATCATCTATCTTAGCGAAGTTTTTCCAAAAAGACAAATCAGGCTTTCTATTAATACCTGTATCAACGATATTATTAATAACTGGTACTAAATACTTAAGCCAAAAGTCTAGATTAAGCCTATCATTTTCGTTTAATTTGCATAGAGCATCAACCTTATCTTTTAGTTTTTGCCAATCTTCCACCGAGCCTAATAAGATAATATTAGGGATTCCACATCTTGTTACAACTGTATATTTAAAATAAGCCTTCATACTCTCCATTAAGCATATTTGAGAAACAATTTGACTGTTGGGGGTAGCTACACTTGTGTCATCAATAATGATATTATTAATATCAGAATTAGTTAAATTCTTAATAATCCCACAGAATTCAGGGAATGTCGATGTCCAGTCATTTTCTTTTCCCATAACAAAATTGTCTCGTCTAATTTTAATTTCTGTTTTGCCTTCAAAGGATACAAACTCTTTTCGTAACTTTTCGCTGTTTTGGTTAATATGTAAAGATAAAGCTTGTCCTATAGCGATTAAAAAGTGGCTAACGGAAAGTTTAAGGTTGTAGTGATTGGAGTATGAAAGGAAGATAGCTTCGAAGAAACTTGATGTTGATGCATTATTCCTGTAATATGTGTCTTGTGTATCGTTTTTGTGGGAGAATTGTTCGACGGTCATTATTTTAGGGAAGATCTTCTTTATTATTTGACTACTTGAAATAAGTTGTGAGTTTATTTTTTCTTTTTTTAAGTTTTTGGTTACTTCAAAAGTAAAAGTATTGTTGTCATTGATTGTGTTATTGTTTATCATTTTATTAATTATTAATTAAATTAACTATTAATTATAAAGTAAGGTATATTTTAATATAATATAAACTTTTCTACAAAATCTTATAATGATATGATAAATTTTATTAAATTTATAATAGTTTTTAAAGGTTATTTATTTAAATATTAGTATTAATATTAACTATTCAAATAAATAATTTAAATATGTTACAAATTATAAGTTTAAGTATTATTAATAATACAACAATCTTTTAAATTAAAATTTGATTATATTTAATAAATTTATTTATCTTCTTTATTGACACAATATAATTTCTTATCTTTATCCCTAAATTATACAAGAATTGACCTACATTATGTTTAAGATTCATACTAAAAACTTATTTCCAAATTCTAAAACTTTTATCCGAACTACACGAAACTAAGGCTTTATTATTTGCATCATAGATTAAATCTAATATAGGACCATCATGTCCTTTATACATTGTAGTAACTTTCAAATTTTCATTATCAAACCCAAACCTAAATAAATATATTATATATTATACTTACACTCTTATTACAAAATCATCATAACCAGCTGTTAAAAATGTTCCAGTCTTATCAAAACATACACAATTAGCTGCTTGTCTGGACTCAACATCTGCACTTCCTCTAAAAATTTATTAATAATGATTTAATAATATATTATTACAATTCTCTTTGAGATCTTATATCCCACAATTTAACAATACCGTCAGAGTCACATGAGCCTATCCTAGTACCAGCCATATTAGCAACTGCGCCATTAACTGAATTTTTATGACCGAAGAAAGTTTGAGCACATATATTTGATCGCATATCCCATAAACTTACAGTTTTATCTGCTGAGCCAGAAATGAATAAGTTAGGGTTCATATGGATAAAATTAATAGCATTAACAGAATCTACATGTGCTCTATATGACATTCTTGCTTTGTTATTATGAGTATCGTATAGTCGTATTGTATGATCCATTGAGGCAGAGAGTAGGAAGTCACCTGATAATTGGTATTTTACCTTCCATACTGGTTGAGAGTGATCAGTGATGACATGTACACATTGTTGTTGGAGTATATCCCAGATTCGAATGGTTGCATCTCCACCACATGTAGCTAGTAAGGCACCTGATGATGTGATGATCAATATTATTTAAGAATAAGTAACATATATAAACTTATTAATATAAACAACTTACCTTCAGGATGAAATGTTAACGAAGAAACCCAATCTTTATGCCCTTCAAAATGCATTAACAGCTCTCCTGTTCTATATCTCCATAATTTAAATGTTTTATCATCACTAGTTGTTCCAATTATAGCTTTTTTTGTATGAAAATCAACTGAGGTAACTGCTGCTAAGTGACCAGGGAATTGTTTTTCTAATACCATATTCACATTTGGTTGATCCATTTTCATAAAATCTAGTGGTGGTTGGTAGTCAGTTGGCCAAGGAGTCCATGTAACTTTTTCATTTTTTAGTATTTCTGTTTCTTTCTTTTTATTTTTTAAGTCTTTTAATAAATTCTTTTGTTTTTTAGAGTCTTCTAATGTTTTTTTTAATTGCTCGTAATGTTCAGTTAATGTGTCGAGTTTAGATTTTAATCTTTTTTGTTCATTTTCTATTAGTAGAGATTCATTTGTGACATCCCAGTATTTTTTATGTAATTCTTTGTAAATGACATTATCTTGTTCGTTAACTTTTTTGAGTCTTTCTATATCTTTAAATATTTCTTTCTTTTCTTGCTGAACTCTTCTATGCTTTCTTTTTTCATTTTCTTTGGCCCGGCTAAGTTTCAAAAACAACGAACTAACATATTATTAACAAATTATTAATATATTATTAACGTATTATATATTATTATTACTTTGCTCTTTCCGCATAAATTTTTGCATCATCTAACTCCTTTGATATATTTCCAATTTTCTCCTGGAATATTTCACTAACCAAATATATCTCTGGAACCTTTTGTATTGTAGACAGATCAATCTCATTTTTACTTAACTTTTCAAAAAATTCTTGTTCGAAGATTTTTAAGCTTCTTTGCATATCAAACTTTAATAAATAATTTTTGATAAAGACATCAATCCTTTCATCCTTTTTAGAGAATTCATATGTATCATTTCCTACAAATTTAATAATATTAGATTAATAAAGAAGGAAATTAAGGAAATAGTAATTATATACCGGTATAAATCTTTGGTTTTTTATCAGCTAATAATTTATCAAGGTCATTTAAGTCATATTCGTTATCTTCTTCGTCTTCTTTGCCGTCTCCTTCGAAACCGCTAACTTGACCTTCGCTTAAATCGTATAGTGAGTTTTTATTTGATTGTTCATCTGTTAAGTTGTTAATATGTTAAGATTAGGTTTGTTTTACCTATTACACTTAAGTTTTCATTATTTTTAATTGGACTATTTAGATTCATTTTTAAATTATTTATTATTCTTTAATTATAACTTAAAAATAATTATACAATTATGAATAATTAATTATGTTAATGTTTTATGTAATTTATTTAATGAATATATTAATGAATATAAAATAATCCCCTAAGATAATAATAAAATTCTTATAAAATTACCTATTCACAGTTTTGTATATGTATATAATCTTGTTTCATAACATAATTCAATTGCGCTCAAATAAAATAGCTATTATTTATAATACTATTTAAATAATAAATATTATAATAAATTCAAATGAAAGAAAAAGCTAAAGATAAAACGAAAATTATATGTAAAGAAGAAAAGGAAGATAATTTATTAGATGATATTGATCCTAATATAAAATTATATCTTGACTCTTTAGAAGACTATAATGATTTAATTAATAATTCGAAAGATAAACCAATCAAGAATGATTTAGTAGACAAGAAAGAGAAAATTGTTATAGAGGAGAATTCAGTAGAAGATTCAGTTGAAGATATACATGCTATTAATAATAATTCTAATGGTGATTCGAATGGTCCTTCATATAATAATGATTATAAGGAAAATGAGTGTTTCGATTTTTATGATCCTAATAATTACAGTGTTATTCACTATAATAAAGAAAACATATTTCTTAATAGCCAAAAACATAACATAAATAAATTTAATTATGTTAACGACATAAATGACATAAATGACAACTTAAGGGATATAAAAGATTTAAATG
>Ga0100378_1004491_pt1 | contig 13002 bp, 11 predicted proteins | sample CryGeymeta201502_FD_81535 | JGI IMG/M metagenome (GOLD analysis project Ga0100378, IMG submission 81535) | Groundwater microbial communities from Crystal Geyser aquifers in Utah, USA - Crystal Geyser metaG 2015-02 | ecosystem: Environmental > Aquatic > Deep subsurface > Groundwater | place: USA...
AAATTTAAAATCAAAAAGAATAATTGCGCTCGACATGAGTGCACTAATTGCCGGAACACAATTTCGCGGGCAGTTTGAGGAAAGAATGAAAGCGGTATTAAAAGAAGTGCAGGCTTCTAACGGCGAAATCATTCTTTTTATTGACGAGTTGCATACGCTTGTTGGCGCCGGCGCTGTTTCCGGTTCGATGGATGCGGCAAATATTTTAAAACCGGCGCTTGCTCGCGGCGAACTTCACGCAATCGGGGCAACAACTCTAAATGAATATAAGAAACATATAGAAAAAGATGCAGCCCTCGAACGCCGCTTCCAGCCGGTGCTTGTTGCCGAACCCTCCGAGGAAGATGCAATTTCTATCCTACGCGGTTTAAGTGAACGATACGAAGTGCATCATGGCGTACGCATTACCGACGGTGCGATTATAGCGGCGGTACAGCTTTCTCACCGATATATTGCAGATAGATTCCTTCCTGATAAAGCAATAGATCTTATTGACGAAGCAGCGTCAAAATTAAGAATAGAAATTGATTCCATGCCCGAAGAACTTGATGCTGTTGAAAGAAAAATAAAACAGCTTGAGATAGAAAGAGAAGCATTAAAACGTGAAAAGGATGAAGCCTCTTCAATTCGACTCGGTGAACTTCAGAAAGAATTGAGTACTTTATCCGAAGAAAGAAATCAACTAAGGATACACTGGAATCTTGAAAAAGATAAAATTCACGCCATCAGAAAATTAAAAAGCGAAATAGAAAACACAAAATCTCTTGCCGAAAAATACGAGCGTGAAGGCGACCTTGGCAAAGTAGCCGAACTTCGTTATGGAAATATGAATGAACTTGAAAGAAAGTTAAAAACAGAAACTCAAAACCTGTTAAGCATTCAAAAAGAAAAAAGAATGCTGAAGGAGGAAGTGGACGCCGAAGACATTGCAGAAGTAGTTTCAAAGTGGACAGGCATACCTGTCAATAAGATGCTCGAAAGTGAAAGAAGCAAATTAATCCGGCTCGAAGATGAACTTCACAAAAGAATTATTGGACAGGATGATGCCGTTAATGCGGTAGCAAATGCAATACGCCGTTCACGAACAGGTTTGCAAGATCCCAATCGCCCTGTTGGTTCTTTTATCTTTCTCGGCACAACAGGCGTGGGTAAAACGGAACTTGCCCGCGGGCTTGCGGAATTTCTTTTTAATGATGAACATGCGATGATACGTATAGATATGTCAGAATATATGGAAAAATTTTCTGTGTCCCGATTGATCGGCGCGCCTCCGGGATATGTCGGTTACGAAGAAGGCGGGCAGTTAACCGAAGCAGTTCGCCGCCGTCCATACTCGGTTGTGCTTTTGGATGAAATAGAAAAAGCACATCCCGACGTGTTTAATGTTCTTCTTCAGGTGCTTGATGATGGTCGTTTAACAGATAACCAGGGGCGCACAGTAAATTTCAAAAACACGATAATAATTATGACGTCTAACCTCGGTTCACATCTCATTCAGGATAGGCTAAGTTCTATGCGCGATGAAGATATGGATAAAGTTGTTGACGAAATGCGGTTCACTTTAATTGAGCTTCTTCGTAAAACGATACGTCCGGAATTTCTAAACAGAATTGATGAAGTTGTTCTATTCAAACCGTTGACAACGATTGAACTGCGCGGTATTGTAGAAATCCAACTTGTAAATGTTCAAAAGATGCTGACACAAAGAGAGATAAAACTTAATGTAACCGATGAAGTAAAAGACTGGCTTGTTAAAATAGGTTACGATGTTACATACGGCGCGCGCCCGTTAAAAAGGACGATCCAAAAATATCTTATTAATCCACTTTCACAGGAGCTGCTCGCCGGAAATTTTGAGGACGGTGACAAAATCAAAGTGCTATTAAATGACACGGGGCATCTTGATTTTAAAAAAGAAAAAATAGTAGATTGAGTTATTCTGCCGTTTGATTCGATACTTTTTATCACACTTTCAGAAACACTTAACAACCGTGCTGTAAAAATCTTTTCTTAAAATTTACTTATGATAATCACTAGCCGCCCAATTCGTCTTCGTAATGAGTTCCATTGGTTAACGTCAATGTTTGCCCGATAGCGCTAACACCAACAGTTAAACCATAGCTGTCTTTTGATTCGTGAAGCCAGCGAAGCGGTTCATCTAATGGCTCTATTCCCTGTTTAAAAGTGTTGCAATGAATAGGAACAAAATATTTTGCTTTGATGTGTTCGTCCGCCATGAACAAGGCTTCTTCTGGATTGCAGTGATTCCACTTCCACGGACGATACGCGCCAATGGGCATTAAAGCAACATCAATATCCTTTAATTTCGCTTCGCGGAATTTTTGTGTGTAAGCCGTATCCCCACCGAATAAAATTTTCTTTTTTTTCTTTTCTAGTAAATATGCATTGTAACTTCTTCCGTCATCAAAATATCCTCTTGAGCGATCATGTTCCCAGGGAAAACGCCAGCCGAAATGTTTAACTTCTATTGCGCGTATATGAATGTCATGTATGCCTATCTCCTCATTCCAGTCTATTTCCAGAAGCGATTTCCAATTCAACTCTTCAATAACATCACGGGTGTTATATGCCGTTAAGCAGTCAAGCTGTCCGGGAAATTTCTCTGTTAAGGCTAACAGTGTTTTGTAATCCATATGATCCATGTGTGCGTGGGACAAAAGCACAAGATCGGGTTTAGGAATTTCATCAATTGTTAATGCGGGATGTGTGTGCCGGCTGGGACCAATGATTAAACCCCAAAGATAAATTCCAACCCTATCGAACAATATCGGGTCAGTTAAAATAATGGTTCCGAAGAAATTAATTACAACAGTAGCATGACCAATCCATGCAATATTTATATCTTCACTCTTCCAGGATAACGGGTCGGGTTTAGCCGAAGGCGTTGCCGGTGAGTGAGCAAAAGCCTGCAGTTTATTTGAAATTAATGGCGCGGAAATAACAGCGCCCGCAGATAAAACAAAACTTTTTTTAATAAAATATCTTCTCTTCACTCTTTCCTTACCTGTTACATCAAATTCAATCATTCAATCCGAAAGCCGGGCGATTTATTTTGTCATTTAAAAGTTAGCCCGGTGTTTTTATAATTTCATCCACTAATCCAATAAATTATTCGTGCGCAGTAATTTTCTTATTTATTAAATTAACGCTCCCGGTTAAGAGGCTCTTCTTTTGCGGGAATTGCAAGTTCCGATTTAATTTTTTCACGAAGTTTTTGATACCGTCCCAACGCCGACTGATGTTTATTTATCTGCTCTTGCAGCCGCTTTTTTAAGGCGAGCATTTTTGCGGCATTCCCCTTAAGCTCTTCAAATTCAATTTTTGCAGATGTTAATGAAGACTGAACGTCTTCAAGACGATTAATTGATTCGTCAATCCTGCTGCGGTAATCAGTTAGTTGTTCTTCGTATTCTTTAACTTCTTTTTCAAGTTTGTTTCGGCGGTCTTTCCCTTTCGAGTAACCATCAATCATCATATTCAGCAACTCTTGCATTGTTTTTTCAATTGCCGCTTTCTTTTCGAGAAGAAGTTCGGTTTCAATTCGTATGCTGTCATTAAACTGCTTCCGTTCAAAAGTTTGGCTTTCAAACTGACGCAAATCCTTAAGAAGAATTTCTTTTTGATCCTTGATATTGCGAAGGCTGTCTTCAATCGAATCCAACTCTGCCTGTCGTATGTTGATTATGCGCTCACTTTCTTCAAGGGAAGCGATTTTCTCAAAAAGATCCTGATCCCTTTCTTCTAAATCCCTTTCTTTTTTGAGCACAACTTGTTCAAGAATATTTCTCTTCTTGTTTATTTCGGTCAACTCTGCAGTAAACTTTTGAAACATTTTTGTAAAACGGGATTCCAGTTCGGCGTTGCTTTTTTCAATTTCCGTTTTCCTTTTCTCAAGCAGCGGAATCAACTCCTCTAATTTTTTCTGCTCAACATCCAATTGTTTTGTTTTTTCCTGCTGAAGATTTACTTCGGCACTCATTTCTTCTTTATAAAGCAAAGCCCTGGTTACCTCTTCATTAGCATCCGACATTCTCTTCTCCGCTTCGGAAATATCGAGATTTACTTTATGAAGTTTTTCTGCTTTTATCCTGAGAGTTTGGTCAAGATTAAAAATTTCTTTTTCTTTTTCCCCTGTGTCTAAGATTAATTGATCGCGCCCTTTATTTAAATTAGAAAGCAGCAATTCTATTTTGCCAATTTCTTCTTCCCGCAAATTGAGCTCAGCGATATACTTTTCGTATTCTTCTTTTTTTGAAGAAAAAGTTTCTTCAAGTTCAGCAAGTTGTGTTTGTTTAATTTCGAGAAGCCGGGAAGTCTCAATATTTTTTGATTCAATCTCCTCAATATATTTTTGTTCTAACTCTTTGAAATTTTCTTGAAGTTCTTCTTCGCGGCGCTGTTTCTCTGCCGAAATTGCCGAATTAATTTCCTCCCGGCGCGCCATCAAAACAGCATTTAAATTTTTTAATCTGGTTTGAATATCTTCCTCATCAAGGCGCAATTCAACAATTGATTCTTTTAATGTTTTAAACTGATATTCAGTTTCGGTGATTTGTTCAGTAAGTTCGATAAGTTGTTTCTGCTTCAATTCCAAATTATCGTTCAGAAGCATTTCTTTTGTATGCAAGCCCGCTATCTTTTCGGATAGTTCGTCGGCATAATGGTGCAGATCAATATTGGTTTCGTTTTGGCGGATAATTCTTTCTTCTATTTCGGATATTTCCAGGAGTTTCGCGTCCTGTTTAACTATAAGATCTTCTTTTAATTTTTTAAACTCATCTATTTTTATTTTTAAATCGCCAATCTGTTTATCATATTCTCCTTTACGTTCCTCGAACTCTCCGAGCAGTTTGTTCTTAGCCATTACTTCCCCGGCAATAGAATCTTTTTGGTCTTTCGCTTCTTTTATCATTCCTTCAAAATCGTCAACCTGGTTTGAGTAGGAAAGAATAGTGTTTTGAAGGTCGTCCTTAATCTCCTGCAGTGAAGTTAAGTTGTTGTGGAGAGTACGCGCCTGTTCTTTTTTATCAACAACGTCATTTTGCAAGGCGCGAATTGCTTCAGTCAATTCCGACTTTTCGGCGCCCAGATGGGTTGCTTCTTCACGAAGATTCCGAACAATCTCCTCAAGCTTTTTTGCCGACTGCTCTTTTTCATACATAAAGTGAAATTTAGTTTTCAGTTCCTCGTTTTCACTTCGTAAAGTTTCCAACACTTTTGATTTAAATAAGCCCATAACATCTCCAGGTAATATCTTCAAAACCATGTGAACATAAGTATAAGTGTTTTAATATTCAACAAACAACGATAGTAAAATCATCAAAATTTATTCAAGTTCCGCAAGCGCAATCATAATTTGTTTGTGAAGCTCATTAATTTTGGATGTGGCGCCGGGAAAATTATTTGCAATCATACTAAAAGAAATCAGTCTTCCGTTCTTATCTTTTACATAACCGGAGTGGCTCCGCACGCCGGTAATTAATCCTGATTTAATTCGCGCATTCCCTGCAATAGCCGTCCCTTTTCCGTATGCGGAAAAAAATCCCTCATCATCCGGAACGCCCGCAATAGCAAGCGAATTGAAAAAAGGATCAAAGACTTTTGTCTTCGTCATAAATGTAAGCAGCTCAACCATCATCTTTGCGGTAATTGTATTTGTCCGCGAAAGTCCAGAGCCGTCATATAAATCTAATCCGCCGGTATTAATTCCATTTGATGATAAAAATTTTATTAACGCCTCTATACCTTCTTTAGTGCCGGCTGTTCCGGTTTCTTTTAAAGCCGCGCTTTTCAAAATTAATTCTGTATAAAGATTGTTGCTTTTTTTGTTAATGATAAAAACAATATCGCTTAAGGGGGGAGAAAAAGTTGTGGCAATCATTTTCTGTTCATCATATTCAACTGAAGAAGTTAATGTCTTTGGCTCACCATTTACCGCAATTCCTTTTTGTTCTAAAGTTGAAAGAAAACTATAAGCCGCAAACCAGGCGGGATTTGGGATTGAACCTTTGATGGAAAACTCTTCGACACCTGCCGGGATTGTTCCGCGTAAAACCGCACGGTACGAATTTGGCGCATTGTAAATATATCCATTATCGCCCGAACCCTTTTCTCCTGTCTTCATAAAATTATCAAATTTAAGATTGAGAATGTATGGTTCGGTTCTTAAAACAGAGGCGTCGTCGCCAACATTTTCTCCCGGTTTGAAATAGAGATAGTAAAGATTATCATTAATTGTAAGCGCAGAAGGCGCCGCACCGTAGTAGTTCCCGATGTCCGTCCAGGGCCAGTAGTCGGGGACGAGATTGTTTTCAAAAAGGAAATCATCGCCGAAAATATTGCCGTTGATTTTTTTTATTCCGGCAGATTTAACTGCATCCGCCCACTTATTAAGTAATTCATTAAGCGGTAAAGAACCCTTTACCAGGTTAGAACCAAGAGTTGGGTCACCGCTTCCTTTAATATAAATATTTCCCGTTAATACGCCGTCTGTAATTGAACCATTGTAATAAATTTTTGTTTGGAATTTATAATTGGCGCCAAGCGAATTTAATGCAAAAGAGGAAGTAAATACTTTTAGTCCGGAAGCCGGTGCAAGTTTGAAGTTTTCGTTTAACGCAACGATTTCTTCTCCATCAACATAACGGGCATAAACGCCCCATTGACCGCCGAAAAGAGCATCGTCATTTTTTAGTTTGTTGACAAGATTATTTACAGATGTGTGCTGCGGGAAAACAGAAAAAGTAAACAAAACCGTAAGTAGAAATATTTTTAGCCTCATAGTTCTTCCAGAATTATTAAAACAGATAGTTAAATATAAACAGAGGCTCAAAGAATAACATCAAAAAAGATGTTTAAAGTTTACCTTCTTTATACTTCCGGCGAAAATTTATTTTCATCAACTGTCTTTGAATAATTAAATCTGCGAGCGCCGAGGGAATATATTCTCGATTATCGGCGGCAAACAACTCTTCGATTCTCTTCTCGTCGATATCAATTCTGTAAAGCGTGCTTAACAACAAATCAAACCGGTGATCCATCCATGCTGCAATTTTTTTTGTAAGCTCCTCTTTAAGCTGAGCGAGATTGTCAAAACGCACCATCTCAAAATTAGTAGATAGCTGAATAAAATCTTTAGCAATAATGCCGGTGATTTCGGAAACATCAGTCTGTTCTTTTACGCCCATGACGGCATCCTCAATATTATTAAACATATTTCTTGAATCCATAGCGCGGCAAGCCGCAATTAAAAATGTACAATGTAAAATTAAAAATTGTAAACACATAAATATTTTAACATAAAAAACAATCCCGCATGCGGGATAAACGGCTATGCCATATTTAAGTCTTTCATTAATCCGCAAAATTTACAAACAAAAAATCGGAAAAGTATTAATTACATCATGTTAAATAATTGTTAACTCACCTGGCGCAGAAGTATAGAACTATATTGTAGATCGAAGCGAAGCTTCGATAATCTCAGTCCGTTATCTAATCCGTTGGCTAACGGAAAGCAATCTGATTCATTTGTTGAGATTGTTTCTCCCGCAGAGCGGAATCGCAATGACTTTTCTCTTGTGTCATTGCGAAAGAGTCTTCGAGTGAAGCAATCTTTTGTTTTTAATTCAAAATTGAGATCACTTCATTCGGCAGCCGCCAATCTGCGTAAGGTAATTTACTAATTAGTTTAATTATTCAGAACAATACTTCGAAGTTTAATTGCCGTGCGGTAAGCGGCATAAGCAAAAAACGGAGCGGCAAAAACATCAATTGAGTAATGAACATGCTGCGCCAGCACAGATGCAGCAACGAATATGGTTAATATAAAAAAAATAGTTTTTACACTTCCCCGTGGCGACACAAGGAAAAATAAAAATAACGTTGCCGTATGTCCGGAGAAGAATAAATCCCTAGTTAATGTCTTTCCCGTTCCAAAAAATTCAACAAATGGATCGGTTAGCGGGATCATTGTTTGTGGCGGGTTAAGGGGAAGAAGATACATTGCCGCCATTCTAAACAGCACCATAATTCCGAAAGCCTGTAAAGCTAACAAAAGTAAATTGGGACGCTTTGAAAAATAATAAATAGCGAATATCAAAGAGAAATAAATTGTTGCAAAAGTAAACCAGGTTACATCGACGGCAGGGAAACAAGAAAGAATCGGATCATTAAAAACAAAACCATCTCTCACTTCAACATAATTTAGAAATTGTGTGAACGCCAGAAGAACAATAAAAAGAAACAGCACCGAACAGGCGAACTCAATTTTACTTTTTGAATCTGAAAGAAATAATTTCCAATCTTGCTTACTCATCTTTAGTTGTTTTGTTTTTTTTTTCAAGAAAATTTAATCTGGATGAACTGCCATCGTCAACCTTGCTTATTAATGTAATTTTTCCTTTGTGTGCTTTCAATATGTGATCAACGAGAGTAAGCCCCAGACCGGTGCATTTGGACAGCTGTCTGTTTCTGAAAACAAGACCGGGAAATCTTCTTCTTTTATAGAACAAAAAATGATTTCATAGAATTTGTATTCCTCTGAAACCGTTAATAATTTTTGTTGTCTCCAGGGCAATGTGTTTAAAAAATTGAACAAGCTTCCTTGACTGTGTTTTTCCTGAAGATTTTATTAACTTAATAATGATGAAATTTTCTTTCAGGAATATATTTAAAAATTTACTCGATTAAAAATTTAATCAAACTTATGACACCCTTTTTAGAAAGAAGTCTTAGTTTTTTCATCACTCACTAATTTAACACCTTATTTCGCTTATGGTTTTATACTTTGCGCAACTTCAGTAACTAAGGAAAAAACATGAGAAAGCGTTAAAAAAATCAAGATAAAATTATGGAAGTAATGCGGCAGAATTATCAAAATACAAATTTCCGGATGCTGAAAAGAATTATCATAAAATGAGATAAAAACGAATTTCATTCTTGCTATCTTATAAACAAAAAAAGGAAATATTTTATGAAACTGATTGAACCCTGGGTTGGAGCTAATTATTCTCACTCCAATATTTTTGGAGAAAAAAGAGTGATGATACTTGGAGAATCCTATTATGGTTTTCATAATATGAAAAAAACCAGATCAGAAACCTTCAAATTAGTGGTACAACTAAACCTTGATACATTAAAAAATCATGGTGTAGTGAGAAATCAATACTTTAGAACTTTAGCGAAAATCTGTCTAAATAAGAAGGACGTTTCGTATAAAGATTATGAAGGTTTTTGGCAGTCAATAATATTCTACAATTATGTTAATCAGAATATGAAAACTGTTTTTCAAAGACCAAACCAATTAGATTGGGAAAACAGCTTTGAAAAATTTTTAGAAGTATTAAACATTCATAAACCTGAATACATACTTGTATGCGGAAAAGCTTTATGGTTCGGGATTCCTGAAAAGTATGGAACTTCCGGACCGGAAGATTATACTTGGTATTTTGATTATGAGGGCGGGAAAGCAGTATCAACATATATTTATCATCCATCCCGCTATCCCAATGGAAAAGATGAACGAGTATCTTCTGAAATATTTAAGAAATTATTGAAATATAAAATACCCCAATTACAAAGCGTTTCTTTGTAAAAATGCATTAACCATTTTTAAGATTTTATCTTTTAATTCAATCGGTTCGATAATTTCAATTTTATCCCACCAGCTTAAGCACCAACCGGCAAGTGTGTTGGTTAGTGGCTGTTGAGTTGATAAAATTAAATAGCCATCTTCGTCTTCTTTGCATTCGAAATTGTCGAACCATATTTTATCAATAACTTGAGATTTTACTTCCGGTGAGAACCGGAATTTTATCAGTGAAGTAACTACTTTCTCTTCTCCGCTTTCTTGTTCAAACTTTTCATCTAAAACATGTAAACAGTTTATTCTGCTCACGTAAAAATATTTTATTATCTCTTCGCCTTCTTTTACTGCCCTTAATATCCAGTTAAGTCCGTTCAGTTTTAATTCAAAAGGCTTGACGATATAATGGACGACTTTTTCATCCTCAAAGCGATTGTATTCAATTTTTAATTTTCTGTTTTCGGATATTGCCTTGGAAATTAAAATTAATCTGAATGAAGTTCCTTTTTGATGATGTAAGGATTGAACGGCTTTAGAAATATCGGTATGGTTTTGTAAAGACAAAAACATTTCCGCTAACTTCGGAAAGACATCCGAATTAATATCAGAAATATGAATGATTGTTTTACGCGTATAAACGTCAAGCCCCATACTTCTCAGCCATTGGAGATCACGATTGATTGTTATCTCACCGATTCCATATTCAAAGGCTGCATCGCCCTTTGAAAATTTTTCGCCGTTCAAGACTCTCGCGGCAATATCTATGCTTCTTAAAATTTCGGAAAAATTATATCCGGTTTTCATTTATCTCTCAAATCAGTTAAACAAAATTATCATTTTATGATAAGAATTTCATTCGTAGGAAGAGTTTATTTCAGATATAAAAAATAAACCCAAAAGGAAATTTATGGAAACAACAAATGAATTTACTTTAGTGACCGGTGCCGACCGACTTACTCCTTCCTCATATGCGAATGTAGTAGATTATTTCTCTTTTTTAATGATAAGAGACTACTTATACAAACTCTATAAGAAGGAAATTTATGACGAATCCTTGGTGGCAGAAAAAATGCTCGGTGTGAAAAACAATGCCGACCACTTTATTAAAAGTATTTCTCCGGAATTTGAAAACGCCGGTATTGCTTCTTTCAAAGAACAATTCATTTATTTTTTTGTGAATTATAATGGCTGCGAATATATCATCAGTTTTGTTATAAACATTGAAGTCAGAATAGATGAACTTGTTTTGTACATTGTGGGCATTGAAGGAATAAACGGAAAATCAAGTTATCAGTTATTTTCTGAACTAAAAAAAGCTGCAATAAAAAACTCATCACTTAAAAATCAAATAATTGAAATAAAGGATAGTAAGTTTACTTCCGATTTGCTTAACAATATTGAAGTCCATCCGGCACCAGACATAAAACTTGACCACTTATTTATTTCTAAAAAAGTTATTGCTCATATTGAAAGGCTAATATTTGAATTGAATAACTACAAATTCGGGAAGAAAACATTTAAGTATTTATTCAACGGAAAACCGGGAACCGGCAAGACTCAATTAATCAGTGCCATTGTTAGTGCGGTATATGGAAAAATAACGACGGTTGTTGTAAAAGGTACTGAATATAAATTCAAAGACATCTTTGATTTTTGTTCAATCTTCTCACCGAGTTTATTAGTAATTGATGATCTTGATTTCATTGCCGAAGAACGAAAAACTTCCAATTCAAACAGAAACTTAATTGACTTACTGCATGCTCTGGATGGAATGTACTCGTCCCCGATATTTTTTCTGGCGGCAACAAACGATAAAAATCTTGTTGATTCAGCAGCATCAAGACCGGGCAGATTTGATATGATTTTTGACTTTACGAGCATCGAAAAAGCAAATTATATGAGTCTAATAAAAAGAGAAACCGTTGAGCCTCAAATAATTGAAATGTTTGATGAAAATGTTTTAAGATTTTTTGAAGAAAAAAACGTATCCGGTGCATTCATAGTAAATTTAATCAAACAATTAATTTCGATGAAAGAAGTCAATGAAGAATTTGGACAACAAGACCTGTTTGAATTACTGTCACTCACGTACGACGGATTCTATGATTTTAATGATAAAGCATTGAAGAAAGTTATAGGTTTCTAATCGAGCAGAGATACTGGGGGAGGTGAAAGAATAAGGGAGACTGGATGGTCTCCCTTTTTTAAAAGGGTAACAAATCGAGGCACAAACGAACACCAAATGGATTCGGAACCCTTAAAAAACAGCTAAAAAACGCAATATTCGCATATGTTTTATACCCCCAAAGTGCCTGTCATGCAGGAGGTCGCGAGTTATAGTCTTGTCGGCCCCGCTAAAGTAAAAGCCTTCACGGCGTTGACGTGGAGGCTTTTGGGTTTTATCGGAAATTGTTATTAACAATATAAATTCATTCACCATCGGCGAATTTAACGTTTACATAATTTTACCGGCTGTTTGCGGCGCACTCAATATGATCCGTTAACTAACGGATTATTTTGCGCAAAGTGAATTAATTATATTAATCAGCAGTTAAAATATAATTTTAAATACCAAAAACAAACATCCAAAACCATTGTACATTAAGCTTTGTACATCGTAAATTTCAACTTGGTTTTCAGCATCAAAATCAATCAACAAATGGAAAAAAAACCCGAAAGTCTTTCACTTCGAAAAATATTTATTTTCTGGCTTCCGCTTGCCGCCACCTGGTTGATGATGGCGGCGGAGGGACCGTTCCTCGCAGCTTTAATTGCACGTCTTGCGGAACCCAAATATAACCTTGCAGCATATGGCGTTGCATTTTCTTTTGCGTTGATCATTGAAGCGCCCGTAATAATGATTATGAGCGCATCAACGGCGCTTGTGAAAGATTTCTCAACATATATAAAGCTGCGCAATTTTACATTCGGATTAAGTTTTGTGATTACTGCAGTAATGTTTTTGTTTATTATTCCGCCGATGTTTTATTTTATTGCAGAAGACTTAATCGGACTGCCTCCCGAAGTCAGCCGATTAACCCACATCGCAACAATAATTTTATTGCCTTGGCCCGGCACAATTGGTTACAGACGATTTTATCAAGGAGTATTAATTCGCAGCAATCTAACGAAGCGGGTTGCATATGGAACCGTAATTCGTTTAAGCACAATGGCGTTAACGGCTGTCGGTTTTTATCTTTTTACAAATGTGGATGGAGTTATCGTCGGCGCATCTTCACTTTCCGCAGCGGTAACATTAGAAGCCGTCGCAAGCCGATTGATGTGCCATTCACCTTGGAGGAAAAGGAAGGAGGAAAAAATTAGGTTATCTTATCAGAAATAAGGGATTTTTAATCTTCCCTTCCGGTTAAAATCTTTATTACAACTTGTGTTTACCC
>Ga0100378_1004497_pt1 | contig 12993 bp, 18 predicted proteins | sample CryGeymeta201502_FD_81535 | JGI IMG/M metagenome (GOLD analysis project Ga0100378, IMG submission 81535) | Groundwater microbial communities from Crystal Geyser aquifers in Utah, USA - Crystal Geyser metaG 2015-02 | ecosystem: Environmental > Aquatic > Deep subsurface > Groundwater | place: USA...
TAAGTTAATTTAATAGTAATAGTTTTAATATTTATAGTTGAAGTACTTTAGTAGATTTAATTTATTATATAATAATACCAAGTTTAACAATATTTAAACTAAGTTAAAGTACTTTAATTTTACATTAATTTCAATATAATTTTATATTATTTAAGAAATTATCTTTTATAATCTCTCGTATTTATTATTAGTATAATATTTATTAATCAATAATAAAAAAATGAAAAGTTTTACCTACTTCATTCTATTAATGACGTTATTTGTGTACTCTTTCCATTCTATAAGAGGAATTCCTATTCCAAAAAACAAGGTCAAAGTATTAAAAAAACAAATAAACACACTACATGATTTTAAAACAAGTTTAAAGAAAGCAGCAAAATCTCAGCTAAGTGAAATTAAGGAAGAAACTTCAAACATAAAAGCAGCATAGCATGTAGAGAAATGACACAATGAATAAGTTAATTAAAGACAAGACTTATGAAACTGAACTTAAAGAGAAGAATGTTTAGTATAGCTATGCCTATTAAATAAATATATTTATGCTATAAATAATAAATTATACTTAAAACTTAAATAATGTTTGTAAAATATTATGTTAAGTATTGAATCTACATATATTTGTTATGTTTACAGTCTATGATATAAATTATTCTTATTCTTTCTATTTAAATTACGAAAGTCAGAAGGTCAAATAAAGGTGAAGGATAAAACTAACTAATGTTAATATTACGTAATTAATCAATTAATTCATTAAAACTATTTTTACTTTTATATTTGTTTATAAATAAAAAATATTTAAAAATAATGATGTTAAATATTTTAATTATTAATTTAATTAATAATAAATAATATCATTATAATCTTAAGTTTATATTAAATATATACTAAAATTAACACTTTTATATATTTACTAATCATTTATAATAAAAGCACAAAAACAAAAAAAACTAAACAACTAAACAACTAAACATCTAAATAACTAAAGAATAATAAACTAATCAATTAAATACTAAACAACTAAATAACTAAACAATACCTATTCATCTAAATTATTAATTCTAAAACTTCAAATATTAACTTTACAATATTTTATACCTTAATACAATTAATAAATTAATTATTAAAACAATTATTTCAATAATATTAAATTAAATGAAGAATAATCCTGTAACTAAATTTCTTTCGTTTTTATTAGTTATTATAATTTTATTCTCTAAATTTTCTTACGAAGTAAAGTTACTAGATAAAGAATTACTCGAAGCAACCAATAAAGTCGATAGTCAACATAAAAACCAAAACAATGGAAAAGCTAAGCTAAAAAACAAATTAAACTCAGATATTGATGATTTAGACGACGAAGATATTGATTTAGACGACGATGATCTAAGTTCCGAAGATAAAGATACAGAAAAATTAGAATTAGACAGTTTAACAAAAGCAAATGATTCTTTAATTAATAAAATAGAAAAGAAGCAAATTATTAATGATAAAAAGAAGCATGCTAAGAATAAAAAATCAATTACAAAGCATAAAGCAAAGGCGTCAAAGGCATCAAAAGTTAAACTGAGGAATAGTTCTGGAGGTGTTGATCATAGCGAGACAGATGGTAAAAGTTGTGATGAAATTAAGAAGTATGGAAAGCAAAGAGAGTTTTGTGAGAATAAGTTCTTAATAAAAGAGGTAATGATTGTTTTATAAGTTTTGTGTTTTTATATATTTTTATATGTTTTTAATGGGTTTTGTTATGGGTTTCGGTGAAATCTTTATTAATAGTATATGAATTTGAATCAGTTCTTTAACCATACTTTAATCATACATTTCTCATTCATTAATCTTACTTTTACTTATTAGGGTGAAGAAAAGACTGTTAGCTGCATGAAAGACTTCTGTAGTATATGTTGTAATGACAGGGAAAGCTGTACGAAAAAGTGTAATTATACCCATTCGTTTTTCCAAGGACATGACCCAGAAGAAATGTTAATTTCAGTATGTTCTAATAAGAATATGGGAAAGAACTTTAATAAATTTTGTAATTCTATGGTTAGTGAAAATAACTTATCCGAATATGATCAATGTTTTACAAACTTTTGTTTTGATTGTTGTTCTAATGAGATTAAAGTTACTGGTAAGTAATTATAAAATATAGTACTTTATTAATAAAATAATATAAAATAATAAAAAATTAGACTTTAAAGATCCTGAAATGCAAAAATGCTTGAAGTTATGTCAGCCTGTGAAATCTCAAGATATTGCTAGGACACAAAAATTATCGAATCAAAAAGCAAAAGAAGCTTCTATTAGTTATAAATCTCCAAACGAAATTAAAAATGAAAAAAGAGAATCCCAAAGTAAAGTAACTCCTGGAAATACTCCAACAAATCACACCAATGCTAATAATTATCAATCAAGCCAACAAGCAACTCAACATAAAAAGCAAAACGATATACAACCTCAAAAGGGTGAATCAAAAAGAGGATCTATTTTAATTGATGATAGTTTAAAATCTCTATTAGGAGACGATATAGGATCTGAAAATAGCAATGCAAATAATACAAATAATTCCGATGTAAGCAGTAGTGTTAGTACTAGTCAGCTTCCAGTAAATGCTAAGCCCCCTCAAAATAATGGAGGCTACCAAGCAAGTTTATTCTTTCCTAAATCATCTTCATCAAATATTTCAAATGAAAAATCTCAACAAGTAAACGCAAGACCTCTTGTAAATAATGCTAAAGCTGTTCCAAATGACAATGGCTTATACTTTAATAGTGAAGAATTAGTACATCCTAATAGTGGTTTACCTGAAGTTATTCCTGATTCTCCTGCTGTCAATATGCTTAATAAGCTAAATAGTCAGAATATTACTAAAAATATTGTGAAAACGAATCTAACAAGCATAGAGGCCAAAAGACAAGAAGCAAAAAAACAATTAGAAGATTTGCAAAGACAAAAAGCTGAATGGCTTAGAGATTTACATATGTAAAATTAATATTTAATAATAATTAGAAATTTGACAGATACTAATAGTCAAGGAGGAGTACAGGAACAAAGTTCATTACAAAATCCATCCGGTCAGCCAATACAAATCAGCAATATAAATCTTCTTGAGTAATTAATAATAAATTATACTTTATAATAAATTAATACTTAAACTTAGGCTTATAACTTTTTATTCTTATACTTAAACTTTATTTAGAAACAAAGCTAAAACAAAAATAATACATGACTTACCAAAGGATTTAAAGATCGAACTTCCATTAGGTCAATACTCAGTTAATAAAGAATTAAATAAGCTTGAAAAAGAGTCTAAGATAATGTTAGAAAAAGAATCTTATGCATCACATAAAGAAAACGTAAGAGGTCAAATAGAAAAAACAAAACTTGAATTAAGAAAACTTGAAAACGAAGCAAAATCTCTTATGAATCAAGATAAAGAAAAGAAACAACATGTTATAGAAAATAAATCAAGTAGAACAAGTAAATCTGACGATTCTAATAATAATGGTAAATACAACATATTATTCTTAATTATATAATGTATTTCTAGACATGGCAAAGTATACTAATATTTGCGAGAATTTAATACTAAGTTTTCCAAACTTTAAACATTTCGGAAAGAATATTTACCATTACTGCGACATAAATTCTTTGTCTGATAAATTTACCTCTATTGAAGATTGTTTAGATCATCTATGTGGCGAGTGTTGCTCATTCCTAGGAGAAGGTAAACAATCATTAACATAATCTAACAATAACATTCAATAAACAATCATTAATATAAACTTACATAATAATAGTTATGATATAATATTATTTTTAGACAAGGAAGTAGTAATGTGCATGGGGCAATGTAACTTAGGAAACAAAAAGAACTCTCACAGAAAGAAAAAATCAACCACATCAACTACTTCCATTACTTCCAGCACATCAAATACATCTTCAAATACTTCCAATAATAATTCCAAAAACAATTACCTCGAAGCCAACGGTGTAAATGTCGACATTATTGACAAAGCAAGACTATATAAAAATCATAATCAATATACAGGACAAGTTGAATACGAAGGCAAACTTGACAAAATAACAGATGGGAATAGTGAACAAGAGAGATTAATATCTAATATTCCAATATCAGAGTTAGAAGAACTTAAGACTTATCAATTCTCTACAAAATTAAAAGCAACTAATCCTATTAAGAAACCAATTCATATTTTAGATAAGCAAATTAAGGATGTCAATCTTGAATATAGAAATAAAAATGATCTAAATAAAGCTAATGAGTTGTATGAAAAGTTAAAAGAATTAGAAACAAAAAATTTACAATTGGAAGAGCAACATAATAAAAATTTGTATAGACTTAAAAATGGAGTGGAGAATAATGTAGTGTTATCAAGGCAACAGGCCGGCAATGCAGGGCAGGCCGTCCATACTGGGTATGAATTACATAATAAAGATGTGATTCAACATTCACAACCTGAAATTCAGCCTAAATTTAATTCTAATGTTAACTTATCTAATACTGAAATATTTCCGAACTTCCAAAATATGTCTGAGTTTAATGGAAATAATTTAATCTATTTCAAACTTATTAGCAGTGTTTGTACTTCAAGATACTTTCTCAGTAAAACATTAAAAATTTTTAACTTAACTAACTTAACTTAACTAACTTAACTAAATTAACTTAACTAAATTAACTGTTTATTAATTCATTTTAGATTGTAATGAAATCCTATGTCAAGACTTTTGTAATAATTCTCCAAATTTAATTAATACTAAATGCTTCCAAACTTGCAAAAGTTACATAATAAAAAACTATTATTCCGGCAAAGCAAACAAAGGTACAAATTCAAATGACTTATTCAACAATATAATAAAAAAACATGACTATTACGAGGCTAAGTTTAAAATATTTAATTCATACCATTCTTTCAGTTCAAATACTAAAAATACTGAAAAAGTAAATGAAAGAAGTGATAATAATTTTAGAACAGCAAATACAAATACAATTCCATCTAGTACATTTTTAAAAGGAGGAGTAGATGCTAAAATTCTAGAAGCAAAGAAGAAGATTGCTGAGTTAAGAAAATTAGAGCTAAAAGAAGAACAAATTTTATTAAATTTATATAAATCGAAAAAGTAATATTAAGTTATTAACTAATTTAACATAAGTATAAAATTTACTTAATTAATATTAATATTTCTAATAATATTAAAGAATATGAGTATTAATATTAATTATATTAACTAACATAAACTTAATTTTATATTTAAATTAATAATAGGTAACAAATCAGTTTTATTATATTTTATATATTATTAATCTCTAACATTTATCCTCTAACATACTTGACTCTTTATATGATAGTTATAACATCTTATTATTTAACTTATATATAATAATTTCAATTTTATTAAATTACTAAAAAATTAATGATTATTAATTATATATTATTTCTTATTAAATATGAATTTTTCTAACTTTTCTAAGAAATTCTTTAAATCTTTCACAAGAGGAAACATGAATAGAATGAATGTAATTAAAAACAATTTCAGAAGATCATTTTTATTCAATAAAGTACAATTGATAAATATTTATTTCCTTCAAAAATCCACATTAATAAAAAATTCATTACCATTTTGTTCACAAAATTCAATATTTAATACAGATACAATCGATACAGAATCGAAGATACAGAATTTACTAGAAGGTAATAGATATAATAATTATAACTAGCATAACTGATACGATTTATGTGATATAACTATTAATATTAATATAACATTAAAATAACATTAATATTTGATATTAGGTTTAGCATTAGAAAGCTGTATTAAAGATGGTATGTAAGTAGTCCTTATTTTAATAAAGTAAAATAATAAATATAGAACTCACAACGAGCCAAGAGCTGAATCCTCAGAAACTTCAATAACACCATTATTAGAATTATAAATAATTGTAGTGATTATACTGATAATTTAAGAATTACATAATATATAGTACTGAAGAAATAAGATCACTCCTAATATAAAATTATTTTATTTAAAAACTTGTAAATTATATAAACATATTTATTCAATCAATAATCAATATAAACTAATATAAACTTAATATTTAATCAATATAACTCAAACTCAAACCTATCAAACACAATATTATCACAATATTAAGTATTATTATTATTTGATATTTTAAGTAATTTATGTTAACAACTTAAATTATTAACATTCATATCAGTAATATCAATATTTCATTTATGAATATAAATTCTATTTATTTTAAATAACTATTAATTCCTTTTAATCCTTTTAATTCTTATTTCTATCTCTAAATCTTTTTACTAAATTCTCTTTCATATTTATCAACTATCCTCCTTGCTTGTCTCCATCTACTATATAGACCCATATCATATGAGAACAAATTTCCTATTAGGACTCCACTAACAACACCTACACCAATAGCAAGAGCTGCATGTTGTAGGGAACCTTGCCCCATCTCATGGAATAATGTTTTTGTTTTAAAGATCTTTCCAGTATGGAATCCTGCTAAGCCAAGGAAAAAAGCCCACTTATTGAAACCTGTTATTTTTTCATTATTTAATTGGCTAGATGCTTTAGTAACTAAAATTTCTTTATTTGCCTTTTTTTGTTCCATTGATAGATTTCCAGATAAATCATTTGAATATAAGTTTTTTCGTAGGTTAGCTGCTATAGATTCAACATTTGATCGTTGAGAACTGTAAGGAGTTAAGCAATTACAAACATAGTTCGACATTTTAATTATTATAAATTAATGAATACTATATTTTAATAATAATTTATAAATCAAATAAACAAACATAAAAACATATAAACAATAAATAGATAAATTAAACTTACAAATAAAACACATGAATTAATTTAACTTATTTATATATTAGGTATTAATATAGAAAATCAACAATCATTAAAGCAACCCTTATTATCTTATATATTGTATTACTTTTGAATATAAATATAATATTCATTCCTTTATCATTACTAATTATGTACTCATTTATCTTTAAGTAAACATTTAACCTTTTTGCAATAACAGCAACCCCAGGATGCCAAATGATTTTCTAATTGTATAGTTACCTTATGACCAGAATGACATGTATTGGCACAATTTTGGCAAATCCCTATTAATAGTTATTAATAATTAATTTATTAATATATTAATATCTTACAACTTAAGATACAATCTTCACATAAGTAATAGTTAACTTTTAGTGTTTTGGCTACATGTTCATTATTAAACTCAGATTTGATGCATTTTACCATTTCGTCCTTATAATATTCAACATCGCCTCTGAAAACTAACATTTCTGTTGATGTTATATAGTAATTTATCAAACGATTGTTTTTTTCAATTAGGGTATACTTTTTAACCTTTACTATTTCGCAGTTAATATCTTCTTCGAATTCTTCGGTTAGTAAATAAAAATTGGAGAAGAATGTGAAGTTTGAAATTGGGTTTCCTATATTAGTGAAGTGAATATAAGTTATGTAAGTTAAATAAATTAAGTAAGTTATGATTGTTATGATATAAGAATGATTTTAATATTTTAATAATTAAATAGTTTATATATATTTAATTACCTAAGTTTTTGTAATAATCTTTAACAGCGTCAAAAAGTTGATCTGAATAACCATTTAAATTGATTTCAATATTCTTTATGATTACATCGTTCTTTTCAAACAATATACTAATATTAATTGGAAGCATATTTGGATCAATAGGAACATTTTTTAGATAATTACTTAAAATATGCACAATTTCCTTAGTCATCACACATGTATTATCTTTAATCTCGCACTTTTCTTCTTGGAACTCTTTTAGGTCCTAAAGTCGAAATATAATCAATATAAATATTATAAATAACAATACCTTAACATTCTTTTTTCCTTCACACGATTCCTTCTTTGCCATTATAACTGACCTATCTTTTTCTAACAATTCTAATTTCATATGACATTCTTGCCTTTTCACAAACGAATTAAACGAAACAAAAATATTCTTTAGATTATTACAATAAATATCTTTTATTTCTTCTAAAGTGGTCATATATTCTTTTTTATAATATTCATTATAATGAGAAAATTTTAGTTTTTCCTTAATGATATTATACTCTTCATCTCCAATAGACTTCTCTAATAACTCTATTAATGATATATATATTTATTAATTTTATTTTACCTTTTGTCTTTCTTATTGCAAAATTCGGAAAGATTTTATATAAAGATATTGCTTTATGACAAATCGGACATTGTTTTTTATTTCTGTTTATCGTTAGGTGGAAATTTATACACTTATCGCAAAAACTATGTCCGCAATCTGTTATAACTGCATTATTTAACATTTGATTACATAATTTGCAACTCATTATATTAGTGAGAAGTGAATAACTTATTTTTATTTCAGGTCTAACGTGGGACTTTAATATATGACTAACTTTTTCTAGAAACATCAACCCTATAGATAACTTTTATGTAAAATATTTACCTTTTCTTCCTTTAAAAATATTTAATATATTCCTTTGCTTTGATATTTCTTGTATTCTCATCATAAAATATTCAATAAGCTCATTCTTTAATTTTACTATTTTTATTCTCAAACAAGGATCTGTATTCATACACTTCTTTATTATATTCTTTAGTTTAGGTTTTATATTATTTGGAATTGGAAACTCTTCTTTACTTCCGATTTTAGCCATAATAATAAGAGGATTAGTTACGCTAACTTTTCCCCATGGTCTCTCACATCCGAATACTTCGCTTAGTATACATCCCATTGCCCATATGTCTACAGCCGGTGTTATCTTTTTAGGAACATATGTTCGTAAGTCTGTCTGATCAAGTTTATCATCAAAAGCATAATTTTCAGGAGCTTTATAAATTAGAGTTCCTGCTTCAGCAGTAAATGTAGCTGATCCTTTACTGATAATTTTTGAAATTCCGAAATCAATTAGTTTTAAGTTAAAATTTTTATCAATTATTATGTTTTCTGGTTTAAGATCTCTATGTATTAGATTTCTATGATGTAAATATTCCATTGCTGATGCCAGATCTATCATATATATTAATAACATTAATTCATTATTTGGAAGATTAATTGAAACTAAGTTATTTTTATCTAAAAAGCTTGAAAGTTTTTCTCCGTGTACTAATTCAAGTATCATTGATTGCGTTAACGACGTTGATTTTTTTATAATTTCTTCTTCTTTTACTATACCTAAAACAGCAGGAGTATAAATATTTCTAAACCAATGTGTAATTGCTATTTCTGCTTTAAAGGAGTCTTCTTTATATAAATTCATTTCTTTTTTAGCTACTCCCGTTGAAAGGAATGAATATTCTTTTACAGTCCCGAAGGCACCTGCTCCTAGTTTTCCTTTATAATTCTTTTGTGGTAGTTTAAATATTGGAAATTTGATGTTGTAGTCTAAAACTTTTTTTATTTTTTCATGTTTTATAAGATTATCAACATGTGGTTCCATTTTTAAATTTTGATCTAATATTAAATAAGAAAATGAATAATAAAATTTATTGTTAATATTTTAATATAATATAATTAAGATAAGGAAATAAAAATATGATATATAAACACAATTAAGCAAAAAAAAAACAGAATAATTACTTATATACTTGACTTACATTATTATATTAGGCTTATTATACTAATTCTACATACTGTTACATACTAACAATTATAATTATAATCTTATATATAAACTAAATAATTATTTACATATCCGACTTTACATAGTATTGTACATCTTATTTATAATCTTATTTTCATATTAAAAAATACATTAATTATATTAATAAATCTTATATTATAATTATTTAACATATTATAATTATATAACTATCTAATTATCCAATTATCTAATTAACTATATAAGTACAAAATAATTATTAATTAATTATCAACGAATCACAATTAGTTTGTATTAGTTTAAAATTATTATCAAGCTAACTATCTAAACTAATAAATCATCAATATCATCTTCGTTTTTATTATCAACTTTCAAATTTTTAGTAACAATAGGACTATTCATTTTTTTAACATTAGAAGCATTATTTTGATGAGTATTTATATAATTCACTGTATGCTTTTCCATATTGGGAATATTGGTACTTTTTACTTTTTTTGCTTTGTCTTCTGCTTCTTTTTTCATACTTTCTTTTCTTATGATTTTGGCCATTGCTTTTTGAACTTGTAATTCCTTTAATTTTTCGATAATTTCATCATCAGTATTTTTATAATGTGGAAATTCATTATGTTCATACACTAGTTTAAGTTAGTAATTATTATGATAAATTATAATACTAAGATCTGATTTTTGGCTTGGGTATCTGTCATCTTCTAATTTAATCAAACTACTAAAATTTAAGTCTAAGCTTGAAGCATCACTATCTAATTTTTCAGGTGAAATAAAATGATCCTTATGATGGTGATTATGAGCTTTAATAATTAAACGAAAAATACTTACAACCACCAGTAGTAACTTGTTCAGCAAATTGTTGAAATCCTTTTAAAATATCCATTTGAAACATTCTCATTTCAGCTGCTGTTTGAGCTTGATAAGTTAAATTAATAAGGCTGCAAAAAATAACTAATACTGTAAACAAGAGAAATAATTTATTCTTCATTTTATAATTTATTAATTTTAATAAATAATATTATTATATATTAATGTAATTTAATATATTTTAATTGTTTTATTTATTAATAACTTACAATTAACAACTAGTAACAACTATTAACTTATTTATTAATAATAAAATAACTATGCAATTTTTAAAAGAAACTGCAGTTGTAGAATTTCTTCTTAATAAAATGCAAAGCATGATAAATTTACTTCCAAAAACAAAAGTTGCATTGTCTAACATTAAGAATATTGAAGAGTTTAATTTAAATCGAAAAGATATTAATAAATTTTTTACAGAACTTGAAATGGATTTTATACAATGTGTTGAGCTTACAAAGACGATGTATACACAAAATGTAGATTTTAGTGAGCAGTTTCAATTTTATGAAAAAAAGATAATGCAACTTGAGATAAAAAATTCTGCATATGAAAATACATTTAAAGACATGGAACACAAAATAACAGAATTATTACAAAGCAACTACGATCTCGGAAAGAAAAACGAAAAGGATAAAATCGAATTAAAAAACCTTTCAACTAAATTAGACAACAAAAAGAAAGAGATAACAAGTCTAGAATCACTAATTAAAGGATTAGAAAAAAGAGTCGAGACAATTAATTCAGTAAGAATAGTAGCTTGCTGTCATTGTCATGGTGATTCAGAAAATCATGAAGAGTCGAATACGAATACCAACTGTAAAATATTTCATTCACCGTCTCATAATATAAAACCTAATACTACAGAGACTAATATTAATGAACATTTGTTAAGTAGAGACTTAGATGATTTATCTTACATAACAAATTCTAAATTTTTAAGAGAAAAGTCACCAGAAGATGATTCAGATACACTTATTTTTCAAGATCGTAAGATTAACATTAAGAATTACAATAAGAATAATACTAATAGTATTCCTTTAAATACGTTAAATTCCCTAAAGACTCATTTGAATGAAGAAGAACAGCGTTGCGATGATTTATTTTCTAATACTAAGTATTCGAAGTATTCAATAAAAAAGAATAATAACAGTATCAGTAATAGCAACAGAAATAGTAATAATAATAGTAAGGAAAAACGTAAAGATCAATACAAAGATCCATATACTAAGGAAAAAGAATTAAAAGAGTTGAAGTCAAGTAGTGATAATTTTTCTTACAAAAAAGGTATAAAAGACTATAAAAATTACAAAGACAACAAAGACAATAAAGATTATAGAGGCTATAAAGACAATAATAAAGGTAGTATAAGTGAACCTTTAGAAACAATACAATCTGTAAAGGAAAAAGAAAACGATAATTTTATGGTGAGGTATAACAAGATAGCTAAGGTAGTATTGAAAATTTTGTCAAAACCTGAATATTTAGAATATTTACATAAGATATTTGGAAAAGATTTCATGGAACGGTTATTAAAAGTTAATATAAATGAAAATGACAAAGATAAAGATAACTCATTTGTTGACATATTAGAAACTGAAATTACTAGATTAGAAACATTAGAAAGTGCTATGTTTGAGAATTTTAAAACTATTAGCACTTCAGCAGATAATGATAATGGAAAGAAAACTGTAATAGGTGCTATTCCAATTGAAAAACTAAAAACTAAGTCAAATAGAATAATAAAACGCAAAGAAAATAATGATAGTAGAGATATTAGAGAAACAAAAGAATTTACTAAAGAAAGTGAACAAACAAAAGAAATTAAAAAAAATAAAGAAAGTTCTCCGATAAATATAAAAAATATAGTTAAAACACATCTAGTTGGTAAAATTCATAAATATGATAAACATGTTAAAAATGATAGATCACCAAGTAAATTAAATAAGTCTACGACTTCAACAGATGATAATAAAAATAAGTTTAATCATTATCTCAAACCATATGGAAGTTATTTTGATACAAAATCAAGCTTATTATCAAACGACAATTCAAATTTTTGGTATGATATCAATAGAGAAGAAGTCGCTTTAAGTAAAGCAATCATAAAAAAAATCGTAAAAAATGTTGAAGATAATAGTCCCAAGCATAATAAATATTATGTAAATGGAAAAACTTTAATACAATCAGCAGTGGAGGACTTGAACGAACGTAATAAAAACAATTTTAAAATAATATACACAAAAGAAAATAGATCAAGATCAGAATTAAAAAGAGATAAGAAGAATTAGTTAACAAAATGATATGATAATATATTAATTTTTTATTAGAATCATTGAATTATTACACACAATTTAATAATTCAATTTAATAAATTTAATTTTAATTTAAACATTTAATTTAATAAGTTAAATTTACTTAATTAAATTTTTTTTTAATTTTATTA
>Ga0100378_1004500_pt1 | contig 12989 bp, 8 predicted proteins | sample CryGeymeta201502_FD_81535 | JGI IMG/M metagenome (GOLD analysis project Ga0100378, IMG submission 81535) | Groundwater microbial communities from Crystal Geyser aquifers in Utah, USA - Crystal Geyser metaG 2015-02 | ecosystem: Environmental > Aquatic > Deep subsurface > Groundwater | place: USA...
CACAGGGTTATTCCGACATTGTTTTTGCCTGTGGCATAGAGCATATGACTCATCTTGGCATGGATATGAGTCTGAATCCGCATCTGAATGCAAGCCCAACGTTGCTACAGCCACACTATGTACAGGAGTACGATCTCCTGACAGCAATGAGCATGGGGCTAACAGCAGAAAAATTGTACCAAGAATGCAAAGACGAGATAGGATTAACTAAAGAGGACATGGATAAATGGGCTGTTAGAAGCCATAATCTGGCTGAAAAGGCTCTCAATGAGGGCTATTTCAAAGATGAGATTATGCCTGTTGAGGTAACGCTTGCTGATGGCACCAAAAAGGTTATAGATTCGGACCAGGCGATAAGAAGGGGTGCGACTCTCGAAGCTACTGCATCTCTAAATCCATCTTTTAAACCTGACGGTGTTATCACGCCGGGGAACTCTTCACCGTTGAATGCTGGAGCTACGGCTATGCTTCTGATGTCCAGAAAAAAGGCAAAAGAATATAGGCTTAAGCCCATGGCGAAGATTGTGTCCCTAGGATGGGCTGGAGTTGAGCCCAGTATCATGGGCAAGGGTCCTGTCCCAGCTAGTCAAAAAGCATTGAAGAGGGCTGGATTGGATGTTAAAGATATTGATTTCTGGGAAATCAACGAGGCTTTTACCGCGGTGACCCTGTATGCCATAAAGAAATTGGGCATTGACCCAGACAGAGTGAATGTAAAGGGTGGTGCGACCGCGATAGGGCATCCGTTAGCTGCTTCAGGACCAAGACTCACCGGGACTTTGGCGCGCATATTAAAGGAGAAAAATGCTAGGTATGGATGCGCCACACTTTGTGGAGGTGGTGGGCAAGGAGCAACAACGATAATCGAACGGGAAAAGTAGGCTGGCTTAGCAAATAGGGAACTCGTTGACTGCTGCCATCACAGGTCTTGCGGTGGAACCGGAAACTGCCGCGCTTGTGATATTAAATTCGCCCAGCTAAGCCTTGGGAGCTAAAGAGCTAGTTGCTGGCGATAATTTCGCAATGGAAATCACTCTCGCCAAAGGCGAGTCCCATTGCCTTTGCTCTCCGGAAGTAAAGCTCTATTCTGGTGGCCAGCTTCCATCTGAAGCTTGGTAAAATGCATTGAAATAAGGGGCAAGAATGACAATTACCATAGTTTATGACAATGAAGTGAAGAAAAGGGGATTAAAACCTCATTGGGGATTTTCAGCCTACATAGAGATAGAAAAGACGCTGCCGATTTTGTTTGATACTGGCGCTGATAGCCCCACATTATTACATAATATGAAAGAGTTGAATATTGCCCCTGAAGGAATAGGTATAATCGCGATTTCTCATGCCCATCTCGACCACACCGGCGGGCTTTCTGAAATTCTCAAGATAAACAAAACCGCTGAACTTTACATCCCTAGTTCATTTGCAGTAGTAGCTTCAGGGAGAAAGGTAACCATTGTTGGGAAAGATGCCATCCAAATTTGCGGAAATGTCTTTTCGACCGGTGAACTTGAAGGTATAGAGCAATCCTTAGCAATCAAGACGGATAAGGGAGTTTTTGTGGTAACTGGCTGTTCTCATTCGGCAATGAGAGGCATATTAGGGGCTGCCTCGGAGTTTGGGAGAGTTTACGGAATTGCCGGCGGATTTCATGGTTTTCATGACTTTAAGGCATTTGACGGCTTATCGTTAATCTATCCCTGCCATTGCACCCAATATAAGCAAAAAATACTACAGTTATTCCGTGGCAAAGCTCTAGGGTGTGGGGCAGGGCTGGTGATTGAATTATAGAGATTGGTTGGTCACAACCTTACGATTGAAAAGGATAATCTCCAGGCGATTTCACCCGCACTAACCTTAGCATGCTGGGAATACCGATAACCAATAAAAAGGGAAAGGGGGGCAGATGTATTGACAAAAGCCAGTATAGTGGTTTAATATAAAATCGGTTCGCATAACAAACCTTTTGCGAACCAAAGAAGTGGATAAAATAAAACATTCATGCATGACATAACCCTAGAGCCGTTAATCACTGAGTTCTTGGAATACCTAGAAATCGAAAAGGGTTGCTCTTTTCTCACTACTCGCGTGTACAGACATTATTTGAACCGTTTCCACAACTGGCTCAGTGAAAATTCCCCTACTACCAAAGCCGAAGACATAAACTTGGAGGATGTTAGGGGGTACAGACTATATTTGGCGCATTTTCGTAATAGAAATGGCGTGCCATTAAAACGTGTCTCTCAAAGCTACCATATTATTGCGTTGAGAGCTTTTCTACGTTATCTCTTAGTCAAGCGTGATATACCTACCTTATCGCCTGATAAGATAGAACTTCCAAAACAGAGTGCTCGTTCTGTTAGTTTCTTGGACTCGGAGCAGATAGAAAGGTTATTAAACAGTCCCCAAATATCAAACGAGATAGGCTTGCGGGACAAAGCTATCTTGGAAACCTTATTTAGCACAGGACTAAGAGTATCAGAGTTAGTGAGGTTGAATCGTGACCAGATAGACTTAAAGCGCCAGGAATTTGGTGTTAGGGGTAAAGGAAACAAACTCCGAGTAGTTTTCTTATCGGATACAGCTGTACAATGGATTAATCGCTACCTGCAGTCGCGTCAAGACCATTTCAAGCCACTCTTTATTCGGTATAGCGGTGGAATAAACACTGGAAAAGACGGTGAAAAAATGCGACTGACAGCAAGATCCATCCAAAAAATCGTTACTAAATATGCAAAGAGGTGTGGATTGCCAGTCAAAGTAAGCCCCCACACATTGAGACATTCTTTTGCCACAGACTTGTTGATAAGTGGGGCTGATCTTCGTTCTGTTCAAGAAATGCTCGGCCATGAAAGTATTAGAACAACTCAAGTTTACACTCATGTTACCAACAGACACTTAAAGGAAGTGCATAAAGCTTTTCATAGTAGAAAATAAGGAATTTGCCTAGAATTGGTGCTGAGCACCGGATTTTGTCCACTTCTCAGTAAGCGCAAAGGAGGTTAAAAACCATGAGAGGGAAATGGCGAGAAACTGTACCAACAGGCCTTAGTTTTTCCATAAACAAAGCCATAACGGCACTGTTGGTCATCTTAATCGTCTTCGGGGCTTTGCTTTATACGCAGGGGTGCGGACAACCTGGTGCAATTAACACAATTACTCTCGATGAACCCCCAGTAAATCCGTTTGTGGCTGATTCACCGTGGCCTATGTCGCACGCGAATCCATACTGTCAGGCATCTTCCCTGTATCCGGGGCCAACTGAGGATACGTCGGAATATAAATTCGATTACTTGGGGGAGCTAATGTATTACCCTCCAATAACTATTGCTATTTCTGGTGCGTACTCTGACGGCAACCGCGTATTATGGGGAAATACCCCGGCCATGGTATTCAAGGTAGGTCTCGATGGAAGTAAGCTTTGCTACATTGAGAAGATGGAGAAAGAACCTGTAAATGTAACGCTATCTCGTATGGAATGCGGATTGTCCGGCGCGTATACCCTCGTTGACTGCGAAGGTACGTTTTTTGTTCCCAGCATCCGTAAGATCTTCGGATATGGTGATGAAGTTCCCGGTGATCCTTATTCAAAAATAGTAGTCAAGCATGTTTTTGAAATCCCCAGTGACCAGCTTCGTAGCGAAGATGAATTTATTCGCCGACCTTAATATTGCATACGATGGCATGCTCGTTTTCGTTACCAATAAAGCGACTGTTGGGGTTGTATCCCGCAGTTTCGACTCCGCACATTTCCTGCATCTTGGAGAGGACGAAGAAACATCGAATTCAATCGCATGTGATGAAGATGGCGGGATTTACGTGGTGACAAGCAAGCACATGTACCGTGTACAGTGGACGGGAGACGGACTAACAACCAATGAAAGCGAAGGAGGCTGGATTGCCAATTATGAAACAGGTGGTGAGGTGGGCGGTATAAGGCTTGGCATGGGTTCTGGTTCCACACCTACTTTGATGGGGACTGGAGAACAAGATAAGTTCGTTGTCATTACTGATGGGCAAGAGTTAATGCACATAATACTCTTCTGGCGGGACAAGATTCCCTCTGACTGGGTGCAGATTCCTGGGACTAAAGACCGTCGTATAGCAGCTCAGGTCCCGGTGACATTCGGCAATCCTGAAGCTACCGAGTCCTCCTCCGAGCAATCTGTGTGTGTTAGAGGATACGGCGCATTGGTCGTCAACAATCAACTGAATACCACCTCTGAAGACCCTATCATCAATATAGTAATGTCGCAGTATCCAGATGTAGCGCCATATGGCGCGGAGAAATTTGAATGGGACTCTCAGACCCACGAGTTGCGCTCGGTCTGGGTGAATGAAGAGGTCAGTCTGCCTAATGGAATACCAGCAATGAGTGCAGCCACCAACCTTATCTATGACATTGGACAACGAGCAGGAAACTGGACGTGGGAAGCACTGGATTGGGATACCGGGAAATCGGTTTTCTCCTATGAGATTGGCAGCAACTCACAGTATAACAGCTGTTGGGCGGCAACCGAAATCGGCCTTGATGGCCGTTTATACAGTGGATCCGTCACTGGCATGATGTGCCTTCATCCTGATTAGAGCTTTACAACTAGAACGGCACTCGAATAGACATGCCATAATTGCCCTGCTCTACCTCAGCTTTTGTCTAAAAGCTCATGATTAGTTATTCCCATCCAAAGTAGCACCTCTTTGCCGCAGCTTATTAGTATTATGTCAACTACCTCCTTGTTTTACATGGTTAATAGATGTTAACTTTCTACCATCGTTCAGATATTCGAAAGGAAGTCTAATGACAATATCCTCCCTCACAAAAATCTTTGAACCGATACAGATTAACTCCCTGGAGCTTAAAAATCGGCTGGTAGTTCCTGCAATGGGTACTAACTTTGCTAACCCCGATGGCACGGTAAGCGAGCGCCTTAAGGACTACCTTGTAGCTCGAGCTGACGGTGGATTCGGTTTGATTATCACCGAAATAACTGCTATTAGCCCTTATGGTAAAGGTTCACCTGTTCAGCTTAGTATTTGGGATGACAAATTCATTCCGGGGTTCAGGGATTTAGCCAAGGCGATACATGCTAAAGAAGCTAAAGTTGCGGTTCAATTGTATCATCCAGGAAGACAAACCCTTTCGTTCCTAACTGGTCGACCTCTGGTGGCCCCTTCAGCAATTCCCTGCCCTGTTTGTAGAGAAATTCCTAAGGAGCTCACTGTAGAGGAAATCTGGGAACTAGAGGAACAATTTGCTGAAGGCGCTAGAAGAGCTAAAGAGGCCGGGATGGATGCCATGGAGATTCATGGGGCTCATGGATACTTGATAGCGCAATTCATGTCAGGGTATGCCAATCATCGGTCAGACGCTTATGGAGGAGATCTGGAGGGGCTGTTACGGTTTCCCATCGAAATTATCCACAAAATCAGGGAAACGGTGGGGGCTGACTATCCTATCATCTTTCGCTTAAGTGGAGATGAGAGAGTCGCCGGTGGAAGAACCATTCAGGAAACCAAGACAATAATCCCCCTTTTAGAGCAAGCTGGGGTGAATGCCTTCCATGTCTCCACTGGTGTTTACGCTAGTTTTGATTATATAACCGCTCCCATGGCAATTCCTCCTGGCTATAATGTAAGTGCTGCTAGTGAGGTTAAAAAAGCTACCTCTGTGCCAGTCATCACCGTGGGAAGAATTAATGACCCCCGTATGGCTGAAGAGATCTTGAAAGAAGGTCAAGCTGACTTAGTTGCTATGGGTCGAGCCTCATTGGCAGACCCCGAACTGCCGAAGAAAACAGCAGCTGGAAATTATGATGATATCCGATGGTGTATCGCTTGCAATCAAGGGTGCATAGATAGGCTCTTTGATTTGGAGAAAATATGCATATCCTGCTTGGTCAACCCCACAGTGGGTAAGGAAAGAGAGATGGCACTCATTCCAGCCCCTCAAAGCAAGAGGGTTCTGGTTGTGGGTGGTGGTCCCGCAGGTATGGAGGTAGCCCGAGTTGCTGCTTTAAGAGGCCATGAGGTTTATCTATATGAGAAGGAAGAAAAGTTAGGAGGTCAATTTAAGCTTGCTGCTGTTCCTCCATGCAAGCAAGAAATTACTAAAATAATAAATTACCTAAGTATCCAGATTAAGAAAGCTGGGGTAAAGGTAGCTTTGGGTCAAGAAGTGACTGAAAAAACGATTGATAACCTTCAGCCTGATGCAATAGTGATTGCTACAGGAGGAACTCCTGTCATTCCTGACATTCCAGGGATAGAAGAGGAAGGAGTGGTCACGGCTTTTGACGTCTTGGGGGGTAAAGTAACACCGGGGCGCAGCATTTTGGTAATAGGAGGAGGTGTGGTGGGATGTGAGACAGCGGACTTTCTGGGGCAAATCATGGGATGCAGGGTAACTTTGGTGGAAGCACTACCCAGAGTTGCACAGGATGTCGGGGGGTCGACAAGGTATTTCCTGCTGCAAAGGCTTGCCCAGGAGAAAGCGAGCATTATTACTTCTGCCTCAGTAAAAAGGTTTGTTAAGGATGGAGTAATCCTTGAGCGAAATGGCAAGGAAAAAACGCTTTCAGGCTTTGATACAATTGTTCTCGCAACGGGAATTGCCCCAGTGAACAAGTTCGCCTCGAAAATCCGAGGTAGGGTAAAGGAAATGTATGTCATTGGTGACGCTAAACAGCCTCGCAAAGCTCTTGATGCTATCGCTGAGGCTGCAGAAATAGGTCGCAAGATCTAACATTAAATGGGCTCGGCAGGATTCGAACCTACGACCAACCGGTTATGAGCCGGCCGCTCTGCCACTGAGCTACGAGCCCATAAAAGCGGGAGACGGGACTCGGACCCGCGACATCCTGCTTGGAAGGCAGGAACTCTACCACTGAGTTACTCCCGCAAAACAATAGGGACAAAGCTAAAAGTTCACAAAAGTTCACAAGCCAACTACTCAATGATTTTATCACTTCAAGAGCTACAGGGACAAGTCAAAAGACAATATATTATTCTATGCTTGATTATCCTGATGGCAATGTTCGTTTACGTTTTGCGTCATCCCTTCCACTATATATCAACCGCATTTTAACTTTACCTAGAATTCTTTTTTCACTTTTGATTTTTCCTCAAATTCCCAGCCTTTTTGTTTGAACCATTTGGATTCCCATTCACCTGAGTGAAGCCATTCCTCTTGTTTGCTGACATCTACTACACCGGTAATATCTAAATGACCACTTATTTTAGTAGGTTCTGGAAGTAGCGACTCAATTTTTTTCTTATACTTTCTCCATTCCTCTCGTTCTAATGGGTTTTCTCCAAAAATAAAAGTAGGAGGATACCGCCCATTATATTTTAAATAATCAAGTCGACGAATAATCAATGTGAAAAGGATGTCTGTGGCATGTCTCATTATCTCAATCGATTTTTCTATTGTGTTTCTGCCTAGGATAATCGCTTCGGCTCTAAGACTTGTTGATGTTTTATGGGAAGCATAGTATAGGACAAGGTCTAAATCTTCTTTATCTATGTTATCTAGCTTTTGATATTGGGCAGCGGTGAAACGGAAGAATAATGGATTTCCATGTTTATTCTTGTTATAAAATCTATTAAAGAGATTTCTGTATTCAACAAATTTTTTAAAATGGAAATTAAAAGCCTCAATATTCTGATTTTGAATAGTCTCTATTTTGGTAATCAATTTCTTGTCATCAGTAATTTCTGAGGGAACTGGTAGCAACAATAAATCAGAAAAGTAGTCATTGGAAAAGCTTCTTCCCCAAAAACGACCGATTTTGGTATCTGTATATCCAACTATATTCTTTGGCAAATCTTCCAAAGGTTTCTCAAATGCCAAACAGTAAGCAGCCAGGTCCTCCAGTGACATGATTGTTTGTGCAATAATTTCAATACAAAAGGTTCTCTTAGCTAGTAGTTTGTCTGTTAGTTGATTTCCTGATAAAGCAGAATCGGGAATCTTAGCAGCAGTCCTATAATTATATAATAAGCCCAATTGGCGTTTTCGCCTCAAATGCACATTTGTTTCAAGGTAGTTATAAAGAAAATATATGGCTTCTTTACCCTCTTTGGAGAGAATAAAGCCATGTGTATCTCTGGCGTTCATCTGTAAAAGATTCATATTAGAGTTTGTTGTTCCAAGAGTATTAATTTTGGTCCTTCCTAATCATTTAACCTCCTTCATGAGGCACAGTTCGCCAAGTTATGGTAATTGTAGCATTTGCAGAAAGGGGACTATCGGTGTGATTCACACTGCTGGCTATCTCATTATCGGGAATGCTGGTATCGGTAGTTGAAGCTTTACTATCACCTCATAGGATTAAGCCTGTAAGCACACCCTCGTCGAAACCTGTCCAGGACTTACAAACCACCACATCTCTAGTATTCGCTTTCTTTGCTACTACTCCCCGCAGCCATCTAACCATTGTGCTATACAAGCCTCAAGGTCTGGCGAGGGCAGTACTTCCTTGTCGATTATCACATCTAACACTGCGGGAAGTTTGGAGTCGACTGCCCTTTGTAAGGCAGGCTTGATTTCGGAAGGCTTTACCACTCTTTCCCTATAACAATTCATGCCTCGAGCGATTTCATCATATCGAACATCACCAAGGTCAACGCCAATGTATCTCTTTCCAAAAGACGCTGTTTGTCCGGCTTTTATCATTCCCCAAGCACTGTCACTGGTGAGTGATTCACAAATCTACTATGCTTAAGGAAAGGAATAATCTCCCGGGGCTCTCGATATCCAAGCATTTCCCTCTTTGTGATATATTAAGGATACGGCATAAACCAGAGCAGACTGAAATAGACAAGGTAATTGAGGTGAAATAACCTATGTCCAGAATAGCCATCCTTAGCGATGCACACCTTCTAATCCAGGCTGAGCGGTTCAAGGAGGAGGACCGCAGGTCTCCCCGAGGCGAGATTGCGCTCAGGAATTTCAATAAAGTTGTCAGCCAGGTCATAGCACAAGAGCCCGAGGCGGTTATCCTCGCCGGGGATATGTTTGATGAGCGGGAAAAAGGTGGAGAGTGGATAGCAGATTCCGAAGCAGCTAAGTACTGGCCAGATATTCGAAATGAGCTGGGACGGCTGATGGAGTACGCCAAATATGGAATTTATGCCCTGAGAGGAAACCACGATTCTGCCCCAGTGCTGAAAGAGCTCCAGGATTCCCTGGGAGAAGGATTTCACTTTATAAGAGATAAAGAGGAGGAAATCGGCGACCAGTGTGTATATTTTATGGAGACCCGCTATCAGCAGGGCAACTATGGAATCCCTGAAGAGGAGCTTCCCAGAGGAGGGCAAATACTCATCATGCACGAAACCCTGCCCTGGGGTATGCCTGGACTAGAGCAGGAAGTGTTCCAGAAATTGGGCAGGAGGTTTTCCCTTCTGTTTAATGGTCACATGCATCATTATGCCCATGGCCCACTCGATATAGCCAAACTTTATTCCCTACCAGCTTTAATTCCATCACGGGAACTGAAGGGTAACTTCACCCTTGAATATCGCTGGCCTGGCGATTTAGAGAAGCCCAAGGTGAAGGATTCTCCATTCGGATACCTGCTCCTTGAAGATGATGAGGTTGCCTTCAAAAGATATCATCCGATACAGAGCATAGTTAACATTCAGATTGAAGGCAGCACGCCTGGCGAGGTTATCACCGGAATTAACGAGGTGTATTCCAGGCTGATGGAGAGAGAGGATAGAGATAATCTCTGGGTATGGATTTCCGCCAGGGGGGTTACTTTTGAAGACACCCTGAAAAAGGAAATCAATAAGTATTCTGAGATAAACACCATGGACATAGCTATCAAGACAAGAAAGGAGGCCAAGAAGTCCGTTGAGCTAAAGGGGCTGGACAAGATGATAACTCTGTCAGAGCTGGAAACAAAAGTGTTAACCTCCCTGCCCTGGCCGGAAAGAGACCTGGCTCAACAGCTGTTCCAGGAAATCTTTACCGGCAGTAATTTATCCCGGAAGGTGGATAGCAACCTGGGAAGGCTTTTGTTTCAACGGCTTCTGGAACTATCCGCTCCTCATTATGGTGTGCCGCAGGAGCATCTGGGTGGCTTTCTGGGCACAATTGACCCACTGTGGAAAAGGGGATAAATGAAACTAGTCAGGGTCGCTTTTGAAAATGTGATGGAATTGGAAGGCTCCGTCACATTTCCCGAGGGGAAAACGGTGGTTATTTATGGCGAAAACAAAGCTGGCAAGTCCAATATAATCCACGCGCTGAGATATGCTTTCCTCAACAAGGTGATAAGAGGGCCTGGAAAAGCCTCAGGATACGATGAATTGAAGCTGGTAACAGGGAAAGAGATAGCTCCTTCCCGGGGCATGGGAAAAATATCGGTAGAATTTGAGCATAATGGTAAGCAATTTGAAATCCGCAGGGAAATCGACCGGTATAAGGATAACAACAAAATTCTGAGCAAAGAGGCTGAGGGATTTCGGGAGCTTGATTTTAACAAGACTGTGGATAAGGAATTGAAGGCTGGGCTGCTCAATGCCCTTTTCGCTCCGGACAGCGCCATGGGCTTTAATCATCTTAACGAGAAAAACATCAATGCTGTCATTCGGGAGCTATTTAAGGACATCGGCAATACCAAGGTGCTGACCAAGGATTTCAATCAGCGCATAAAAAAGCTGAGGGAAGAGGCTTCAGACCGAGTTACTAACATAGAGAGGGATTATAGCTCCCTGGTAACTCACTTGAAGAATGAATTGAGAGATATACCCGTTAATTTAGGCGATTTTGAAAGGTATGAGGTTGGCAAGACATCGGGCAAGATAAATTATGCCTCCGATGAGCTAAAAAGGTATATCGATAGCATCGGGAAAGGCGAGCTGAAGGAATGGCTGAAGGAAATGGGAAAACGGGCGAGGGATGCCGTGGATGTCGAGAGGTTGCTTGGTGATGGCTACCAACTGACCACCGACAGTTTTCAAAAGATGGCTGAAATTTCACAGGATAAGGAACGCCTGAGTCTACTTGTTGACGGATTAAAGGAGGCCAGGCTCGGCAGTCCTATACCACAGGAACCAGGTAAGTTTTATGATGCCGAATTGAATAAAGCAGTGGAAGGCATCTATAGCAGACTTAAAGACGCTCAGACGCGCTATTCCAATGCTCTATCTCTAGCCCAGGAAGAGAACATTGACCTCAAAACTGATAACCCGGCGAGAATTAAAGGTGACAAGGAGAAGGTGTTGAAGCTACTGACCAAGGAAATTATCACTCCCGATGTCCCCAGAGTTAAAGCTGACTTAGTCAAAATTCGTTCGGAACGCGGCGAAGAATCAGTGCATGGGCTTATTCCCTTAGAACTGATGGATAAAGACCCCGCCTTTACCAGGCTAAGCCCCGAACCTATCCCCGATGCACCGGAGGAGCAGAAAAGGGAATATGCCGAATTTCTGGATAAAAAAATTAAAAAAATAAAAATTATCTGTGAGGATAAAGACAAAGCTGAGGGGTTCTTTAAAAATGAGTTTACACCTCTGCTCAGTGACCTCAGCGGATATAGCGCAATTTTGACCAAAAATGGACAAGGGGAGAGAGAAAAAATCTCAAACTTAGCTAATGATATAGGTGATAAGCTCCGTTTATTTGCTCATGAGGATATAGAGATGCCCGGGTTGGAATGCGAAGGAGATATACCGCCATTTTTGGTAACTGTAAAACAGGTTCTGTCTGGTAAGAAATTGGATTACAGGGAGGAGATTAATAGGAAGGTAAATTCGGTGGGTATACAAGCGGGGGAGTTTAATACTCACGAGATAGATGTTCTCTTAGAGAAGATTGCTGAGATGGAGAAAGGCTTACCACGCTATAGAAGCGTCTGGGCAGAGCTGATCGAGGAGAAAAGAATTGAGTGGGAAAACAACGACGCTGAATATGCTGATTTAACATATGTCCCTGCGATGGTAGACGGGATTGATAGGACTCTTGATGCCATCCTGGACAATGCCTTCAATGAGCACGAGGTAATACAGGGAATAAAGGAAATCATAGTAGAGATAAATAATAAACTCAGGGACGAAGGCCTGGTAGGTTCCTGTATTGAAATGGGTGAGGATAGCCTGCAACTCAGCAAGATTGTCTATAAGGACAGGGAGATAACCCACCCCTGTGGGGCGGAAAGGTCCTTTTTCAGTCTTGCGGCACTGACTGCCCTAGCAAGATATTTCAGCTTACCGGTTATCATAGATGAAGCGGCGAATAACCTTGATAAGAACCACCTGCGACATTTTATGTCCTTGGTAAGAGAGTTTGCCATTGATTACGATGTCCAGTATATCCTCTCAATAAAAGAGACTGATGATTTTCCCCTCCACGGCTGGGTCCAGGGATTTGCCGATGACCTGCAAATATACCGGGTGGAGTATGACGGCGAAAAGAAATACATCAAGCCCGTCAACCTATATTCCTGAACAAGATAATTTCAGCGGGTTATGATGCAAGACTGGGATTAAACATCGCATAGCCTGACTGCGGCTCAGATTAAAAAGGAAGGCGTCGAGATATTTGCTCCTTGCTGCCGTTTGTGAGGAACATAGCCTCTAATGGCTATGATTTTAATATTAAAAAATTTGGAAACAGCTATTGAGAATATATGAAGAGAGTTCCAGGGTGGAATGCTTTTAGAGGACTGAGGAATTGAGGAAACAGATATACAAAAAAATCTATTGGATGGGTATCTTCTAGCAAAACCAACCATGCAAATGTTAGTTGAGTGGCCAATATTAAAGTAGCCAAGAAGTTTAAACCTTAGAAGGTTTTTTCTCGCTTGACGCGGTGGTGTATGTCTAGCTGTATTTGACGAGGGTCACCAACCGTGCTTATTTAGCTTAACGTTCTTGCTATCTTAGTATTATGTCTCAAGCACTGAAGAACCGCGAGAGGACAGATTTCCCCGGTATTCAGCATACTCAGCTAACCTGGAAAGGACGGCAGCAGCATGGTCGGGCAA
>Ga0100378_1004501_pt1 | contig 12987 bp, 12 predicted proteins | sample CryGeymeta201502_FD_81535 | JGI IMG/M metagenome (GOLD analysis project Ga0100378, IMG submission 81535) | Groundwater microbial communities from Crystal Geyser aquifers in Utah, USA - Crystal Geyser metaG 2015-02 | ecosystem: Environmental > Aquatic > Deep subsurface > Groundwater | place: USA...
AACCATCGCTAAATTGGGCAAAGAAAAAGAAGAACTAAAAGTCGTCAACGATCAAATCGGCTGCCCGACATATACTTACGACCTAGCCAATGTGATAAAGTTTTTTATTTCAAAATTCTCCAGCAATTCAGCAATTCAACAATATAACAATGGGAAAATTCCTTATGGAATTTTCCATTATGCCGGCGCCGGCCAATGTTCCTGGTTTGAATTTGCGCAGGAAATTGTTAGTCGCTCCGGCGGCACGGCTCGCGTTCTACTACAAACTTCCGAGGAATATGCCGCCAGCCGCGATACCGTCACTGCTGCCCGCCCGAAATATTCTGTTCTTGATTGCTCCAAAATCCAAAAACTCGGCATTGAACTAAAATCTTGGCGCGAGTCGCTGAAGAAATGCATTGAGATTTGGAAAAAATGATTTGAACTAAAATGTGGCGGTCTGCCGAAGGCAGACCGCCACTGATTGTACTCCGATCGCACTAGCCCCCCTGTATGATCGTTCGGCCAGAAACCAGCTGGTGATGCCAGCAATGCCATACGACGCCATCACCGATACTATTGGTACTATTGGTACTATCACAACTGGGTCAAGAAGCTTCAGAAGGGCGACAACGATCATGACCATGAGCAAGATGGTCATCACGTGGATTGGAATATCTTCGTAGTTCTTGTGATTGCTTAGACCTTCGCCGAAAAGAACTGCATCGGCAAGCGCAACAACAAACAATCCGACAATCCCAAGCCACTGGATTTGCAGTTGGCAGGCAATCCAAATAGCGACCGCCCCAGTCAAAGCGATAATGCTTAGGCCCACAACTTTCGCTGACATAACCCTCACCTTTTCGAGTCGTAGTTTGCTGTTCTGGCGTTTCTCGCCATTGCGCAGAGTATATGCAATAAATTCAAAAATGTCAACGATCGGCATAACTATACACTCGCTTTGTCATTGTGAGGAGAAGATCCCTTGCAAACTCGGGACAGGCTCCGCAATCTATATGATAAGATTGCCACGCCTCCGCCTTGGCGGATGGCTCGCAATGACGGGTGGGCGCTATCATTCGGCGGTTGACTTTTGCGCCCAGAAAAGCTATAATGGATTTATAATAGCGGAAGTAAGCACACGGACTATTACACGGCAAAAAACACAGAAAAATCATTTGTAATTTTGTACTTTTATTAAATTTGTAATTTCGCGAGGGGCAAATGCTCGAAGTTGATATTGATAAAATTTTGCCGCTGACAGAGGCGAGAGATAATTTCAATAAAATTATTGATGATGTCGGAGGGACAGAGCATATGTATGTCCTAACCAAAAACGGCAAGCCATCAGCCGTTGTTGTCGGTGTCAATCATTTGGAAAAATTGACCGGCAAGAGCGCTGATGAGCTGACTTCAATGGTGGAAAAGAAGGCGGATCAAACTCCTGTTGTAGAGGAGGTAATCCACCAGCTAGCGGGTCCAAACCGCCAGCACCCGAACCAATGGCCACTGGACAGTCTATCCAGCCCGGCCCAGGTCCGGCGACACCGCCGCCACTTGAAGTTCCGCCAGAAACTTCGGCTTCGATCCCGACGAACGTTGGGGCTTCTCCGCCAGCTAGCGGAGAATCACCACCGCCCGCGCCTGACGGCGGGCAGGCTGTACCGACATCGTCACCGGGCAGTGTGCCTGCCCCGAGTTCAGTCGAGGGGGCAAAGCCGGAAGTCGCTTCCAATCAAGCGCCAGCGCCGCCGAATCCGCCAGCCGGCGGAGCGGCCGCCAGCGACAGCGACTTATTTGTCTAACAACCCCACCAAAGCTCACTGATATTGAGCGTAAGTGGATAGCGAAACCAAAAAAAGCCAATTTTCGCGGCTTTTTTTGGTTGGTTTTTTTCTTATCCGCGTCCTATCTGTGTTAAAAATCCGTGTGGTTGAGCGGCTCTTTTTTGATTTCGCCTTACTTTTTTCTTAGATGCCGAAAGATAAACCAGATGATCGCCAAAATTATAAGCAGGGCGATTATTAGATCAAATTTATGAAAATACGGCTGGAGCGCGTTCCAGTTATCTTTTAAAACTAGGCCAGCATAAGTCAAAAGGGCAGTGAAGGGAATGCAGCCAGCCAAGGTATAAAGCAGGAATTTTTTGTTATCCATCTTGGCAATGCCAGCTGGCAAGGAAATAAATGTTCGAACCACCGGCAAAAGCCGCGAGAAGAAAACTGTGCCCTCTCCATATCTTTTGAAAAAGCGATCCGATGACTCCAGATCGTTCTGGGATAGTAAAATATATTTACCATACTTCTCCACCAGCGGCCGGCCACCACGCCAGCCAACCCACCAGGCCAGAAATGAACCTGCTAAATTACCCACTGAGCCGACAGCTACAACCAGCCAAAAATTCATCTCGCCGGAGGAAACCAGAAAACCGGAAAATGGCATAATAATTTCTGATGGGATTGGAATGCAAGCTGATTCCAGTGCCATAAGTAAAAATATCCCCGGATAACCGAGATGTGAAATAACCGAGGTAACAAAATTAGCGATAGCATTAATTATCATGAGTTAATAGTAGCAAAATTCTCTGGCAGCTGCCAGAGAATTTTGCTTGAGAAGGGTTTATTTCTTCTCTTTTTTCGGCTCACATTCACATTTACTCATCGGCTTGCCACAACCTTCACAGACTTTCTCACCCTTTTCGGGCTCATCACACGGATGGCCACAACAACTTTTGCAATCACTCCCCATATTCTCTCCTTGAATTATTATTTAACAGATAAATTATAATCCTTTACTTCTGATTATGTCAATGATCTGTGCTTGTAATTGCTGATATTTTTTGTATAATTACATCATCATATGTTTATCAGGAGGTCTTTGGTATGACGGCCAGCCATCGGATTATGGGTGTCAACGACGAAGGTTACTACGCACCGGTCGGGCTAGTCATGATCTCCGACGACGGACAAGTGAGCTTCAGCGAGGAGACCCCGCCAGAGGTCGTGGAAGAGATCAATGAAGGGCTACCACCCTGCACCGTTCATGGGCAAAGGATTGAGGCAGTGGGTTTCATGGCTTTTGTCCCGCCCGACCATCACGGTCGGGCCCTGCGATCCACAGTTTGAGGAGGCGCTTGAGCGCTACAACGAGACGCAATTCCTGTGGTCGCAAAATCGAAGCGTATTGCCACAGTCTCAAAACACATCCTAGTCGCCTCTTTACGAACCACAACCGCCACTTCTGGCGGCTTTTTTTACTTAGGCCAAGTTGAGATCATAATTGATTCTGAAAGTCCGGGGCAAAATTCGCGCAAAGATTGCCAGACGGCTTCGGTAACAAAAGGAATATACGGATGCATCAACACCAATGATTCACTTAATATTTTTATCAGAATTTTCTTGGTATTGATTGTCATCGCGAGCTTATCAGGCGTGGCGATCTTTTCTTGACCAGATTGCTTCGTCGTTTCGCTCCTCGCAATGACAGAATTATCAAGCTGTTTCTTGGATTCCTCGATATAGCGATCACAAAAGCTGTGCCAGAAATATTCGTAAAGCCGCTCACCAGCGTAAGAAAATTTAAATTTGCTCAAGTTATCTGTCACCGACTTGATGACTTTGTTATGCTCATCTAGAATCTTTTTGTCAGCTGGAGTCAACAATTCCCCGCTCAATTCTAAATTCCCTGCCTCGCCGGCAGGCAGGTCAATTCTAGATTCTCCAAGTTCCCCGCTCTGCAAATCACCATCGGTCACCCGCAGAGATACAAAGCGTGATGCATTCCAAATTTTATTTGAAAAGTTGCGGTAGCCCTTAATCTTTGCCTCACCAACAGCAAGATCCTGGCCTGGTGTCGAACCAACAATCAAAGCCATGCGCAACGCGTCTGTGCCATATTTAGCAATCAAATCAAGCGGGTCCAAAACATTGCCAAGCGATTTTGATAATTTGCGATTTTTCTCATCGCGAACCAGTCCATGAAGATAAACCGTTTCAAATGGGATTTCGCCGGTTAGCTCAAGCGACATCATTATCATTCGCGCGACCCAGAAAAACAAAATATCATAGCCAGTTTCTAAAACGGAAGTAGGAAAAAAATAAGCATAATCACATTCGGTAATTCCAGGAGCATATGACAATCCAAGCGATTTACATCCGCCCGTTTTACCCTCCGTAGCTTTAGCGAAGGAGGGCCCCACTTCGTCAAGACTTCGCGGGGCCTCCGGCCAGCCCAATGTTGAAAATGGCCAAAGCGCCGAGGAGAACCAAGTGTCAAGTACATCTTCATCTTGCCGCCAATTTTCGCTGTCTTGAGGCGGTTCCTTGCCGACAAAAATCTCACCGCCAAAATCCGAAGCACGAATATCGAAATTCGAAACAATATCTAAATTCGAATTTTCTAAATTCGAAACTTTAGGATTTTGAATATTAGAATTTGATTCCGTTTGTTTGGAATTTCCGATTTTGGATTTCGGATTTCCTGCCAGTTTGTACCAAACTGGCAGGCGATGTCCCCACCAAAGCTGGCGGGAGATGCACCAGTCGCGAATGTTGTCGAGCCAGTGGAAATAAACTTTTTCAAATCTTTTGGGAATAATCTTAATCTTGCCAGATTTTACTGCTTCCTTGGCTTTGGCCGCCAAAGGCTCCATTTTTACGAACCACTGGAGAGATGGTAGGGGCTCAATTGGTGATTCACAGCGATAGCAGATTGACAGATTATTTTCGATCTCTTCTTCCTTGTCTAGCAAACTGGCGGATTTCAAATACTCGACCAGTTTCTCCCGTGCTTCCAAAACTTTCATCCCGGCATATTTTCCCGCTTCGTCGGTCATCCGGCCGTGGCCGTCAATGACTTTAATTTTTTCCAAATTGTGATCTTCGGCCAGCCGCCAGTCAGCCATCGAATGCGCTGGCGTAATACCAACTGCACCGGTGCCAAAATCTTTATCAACCGCTCGGTCAGCAATAATTTTAACCTTGCCTTTGACGCCATCAAGATCAATTTCAAATTCGCGGCCGACAAATTCGCTGTAACGTTCATCATCTGGATTAACAGCAACTCCAGTGTCACCTAACTTTGTTTCCGGCCGAGTAGTGGCAATGGTTATCGGGAAATTTTTATCATACTTGAAGAAATATAATTTGGCCTTCTGCGGCTCATACTCGACTTCGTCATCGGCGATTGCCGTACCGCATTTCGGGCACCAGTTAACAATGTATTCGCCACGATAAATTAGATCTTTTTTGTAAAGATGGACAAATGCCTCACGGACGGCATCTGACAAGCCTGCATCTAATGTAAATCGTTCGCGGCTCCAATCGCAGGAAGCGCCGATCGCCCGCAGTTGCTGCAAAATCTTCCCCCCATATTCCTCTTTCCATTTCCAAACTTCCTCTTCAAATTTCTTCCGTCCGATTTCATTTTTGTTTATTCCTTTTTTGCGCAATTCCTTGTCAACAACAGTCTGGGTTGCGATTCCAGCATGATCCATCCCGGGAATCCACAACGATGGCTCGCCTAAAAGACGATGATAACGAATCATCAAATCCTCCAAAGTTGTGCCGTATGCATGACCAATGTGAAGCTTGCCAGTAATATTCGGCGGCGGAATGGCAATTACAAACGGCTTTGCACTAGCTTCTAGTTTTGAGTTATCAGCTGTCAGCTTCCCGGAAATTTCTGGTTTAAAATAGCCGGCGGCTTCCCAGTTTTTATATAGTTCCGCTTCATTTTCCGAATGTTGCCATGTTTTGTTGAATGTTTTCCCCATTGATTTATCCGTGTTTAATCAGCTTGCCCCTCGAAGCTTTAGCGAAGTGGGGTGTACAAAATCCGTGTAGTTGAGCCATGAGCAAAAATTAGTTACTACGAATTAAAAATACCAGAAAGTGCTTCGAATGCCAAGCGCAGAGGTTGGTTCAAAGTGATAAATTGGCATCAACTATGGCATTGCGCCAATTACCTAGATCATTTTTGAGAATGTGGTAATAAGCGGCAATGCCGATCATGGCGGCATTATCACCAGCCATCCCCGGACCGGGGATATAGAAATTCATTCGATACTTTTCCTCAACTCCCAAATTATATTTTTCGATTCTATATTTAAGCTCATCTTGTAATCTTTTGTCAGCCGCGACACCGCCGGCCAGAAGAATCCCCATCGGCTTATATTTTTTCGCCGCTTTGATCGTCTTAGAGCAAAGCACGTCAACAACCGCTTCCTCGAATGCAAAGCAGATTTCTTGTTTTCGATCCGCAGTTTTTGCTGGCCGATTGATGACTTCGGTCAAAACTGCGGTTTTTAAGCCGGAGAAAGAGAAATTAAAATTCGGCTTGTTGATTAATGGTCTGGGAAATGTGATTGAATTATGAATTATGAATTCTGAATCATGGTTTCCACCCATAATTCTTGATTCATGATTTTTGATTCTCTTGCGATAGCTCTCAGCCGCACGCGAAACTTCAGGACCACCTGGATAACCTAATTTCAGCAACTTTGCTACTTTATCAAAGGCTTCGCCGGCTGCATCATCAATTGTCTCACCGATGGTTTCATATTTTAAATGATCTTTTATCAAGTTCAGTGAGGTATGCCCGCCAGAAACTGTCAGAGCCAAGATAGGAAAATTCGAAGCACTAATATCGAAACTCGAAACAAATTCTAAATTCGAATTTTTTAAATTTGAAACATTTGAATTTGATTCCGTTTGTTTCGGATTTCGACATTCTGATTTCGGATTTAACTCAGCGTACGCTGAGTAGATATGTCCTTCAATATGGTTGACCGGAATTAGTGGTAACTTCTTAGCATAAGCAATAGTTTTGGCCGCATTAAATCCGACGAGCAGAGATCCGATTAGACCCGGGCCATTAGTGACGGCAATGTGAGTTATCTGCGATAACAAATCCGAAGCACTAATATCTAAATTCGAAACAATATCTAAATTCAAAACTTTAGAATTTTGGTCATTTGAATTTCTAATTTGTTTAGGATTTCGATATTCGGATTTCGAGTTTGCACACAATAATGCCTCTTCAATAATCGGCATTATTGCGTGCATATGTGCTCGGCTGGCAACTTCCGGCACAACACCGCCAGTTTTAGCGTGTAGATTGGCTTGCGAGGAAATAATGTTTGATAAAACCTTTGGCTCACCTTTCTCAACGTCAATAATTGCCACGGCAGTCTCGTCGCAAGAAGTCTCGATAGCCAGGATTTTGATATTTTCGTTTTTCACGTCCGTCTGATTCTAGCATAAAAATATTTAAATTTCCAGCTTCGCAAAGGGCGGGATTCATGCTAGAATTAAAACATCAATGACAATTTTCCAAACCAAGGAATGGGAAAAGTTCAAACTTAAAACTGGCTACCAAAAAAGCTGGCGGGTTTCTGATGTGCTAATCCTAGAAAAGAAAATTCCGCCTTTGGGCTCGATGCTTTACTCGCCGATGTTAGATAGACGCCAGCAACTCACTATTCGTAACCCGGATTTTCTGGCCAAAATTCGAGAAATTGCTAAAGATGTCAGCGCAATATTCTTTCGTGCAGAGATTGACGTGCCATCTGATCGCAGTAAACCGCCAACAGCTGCCGGATTTATTAAAGCCTTTGAAGAAATTCAGCCAGAACATACTTTAGTCTTAAATATTTCCAAGCCCGAAGAAGAAATTCTGCGGGAGATGAAACCAAAAGGTCGCTACAACATCAAAGTTGCCGAGAAGCACGGGGTAAGAGTAATAAAAGGCCTGCCCGCAGATGCTACAGCGTTGCAGGCGGGTAAGATTGAAGATTTTTACAAACTCTACGAGACAACTGCTCGCCGGCAGAAAATTACTCACCGCGCTCTCTCCTATTTCCAAAATCTTGTTGACATCCTAGGAAAGAAGGGCTATGTTAAAGTGTTCATGGCTAAAGCCAGTCAGCAGTCAGCAGTCAGCAGTCAGCAGAATGATTCTGCCAACAGCCAGCTGCAAACCGCTAACCATGTTCTGGCCTCGGCTGTCGTGGTATTTTACGAAGAGCGGGCCATCTATCTCTATGGCGGTTCAAGCGAAATACAGCGCAACGTCATGGCGCCTTACAAACTCCACTTCGAAATCATTCGCGAGGCGAAAAAACGCGGTTGCAAGGAATACGATTTCTTCGGCATTGCCCCAAGCGATGATCCAAATCATCCTTGGGCTGGCATTACCAGATTTAAAAAACAATTCGGCGGCTATGAAGTCACAATTCTTGGCAGCTGGGATCTAATCTTTTCGCCGACAAAATATCGAATTTTCAAATTTGCTGAAAAAATTAGAAGGCATTAAAAGGAGATTCGTACACGGATTTGTCACACGCCTGCCTGCCGCAGGCAGGGATTTTCACGGATAAAAACCTTCCAATCCGTGCCCATCCCTGTCTGCCGACAGGCAGGCGTGTAAAGAATCCGTGTAAGAATATCAATATGAAACGTTACCTCTCAAAACTCCTCCCCCAAAAAACCAAAAACCGCTTCCACAAACTCCAAGCCGGCTGGTTTAATTTCATCTCTGGCCAGCCGTCAAAAAAGATCAAGCTGATTGGCGTTACCGGCACCAAAGGCAAAACGACGATCTGTAATTTGATCGCTGCAATTTTTGATGCCGCCGGCGAAAAGTGCGCGATGGAAACAACAATCAATACCAAAATCGCCGAAACCACCACTATGCACACCGAAAAATCTCGCTGGGTAACCACGCCGCCGGCAGCAGTAATTAATAAATTTTTAAAGAAAGCGACCAAGGCAGAGTGTAAATACGCAATCCTTGAAGTCACCTCACAGGCTATTGATCAATACCGAGTTCGGGGGCTGAATTTTGACATTTTGGTTTTTTCGAATCTTTCACACGATCATCTTGATTATCATGGGACAAAAGAGAATTATCTAGCAGCCAAATTGAAAGTTTTCAAGGATAATCCAGATGCTACAGCAATTATCAACATTGATGACCCGGCGGCTCCAACCTTTCTAGAGGCAAAAAATAAACATCAGATTCCTTATTCGGTCAAAAAACCGACTGACCGGAGTTTAGTTGCCAGAAAGATCCTCCCGAACCCGACTGGCAGCATCTTCACCGCAGTTTTTGCCGGCAACCAAACTACAATCGATCTACAAATTCCCGGGATGTTTAATGTTTCAAATGCGCTAGCGGCAATTGCCGTTGGTGTTGCTTGCGGCATCGAAATGGAGAAAATCAAATACGGGTTGGAGGAAGTGGCTGGCATTCCAGGCAGGATGGAGCGAATAAAAGTTAGCCCGAAGCAGGATTTTGAAGTGATTGTTGATTACGCTCATAATCCGGATTCGCTAAAAAATGTTTATGAAACAATTCGTGGCGCGCTTTCAAAGCGCGGCGGTCGAATTATTGCCGTGCTTGGCGCCACTGGCCGACGCGACAAAACCAAGCGGCCAATTATGGGTGCTCTGGCTGGCAGATTCGCTGATGCAGTTTTTGTCACCAATGAAGATCCATATGATGAAGACCCGATGGAAATAATTGATGCGGTTGCTGCCGGAATTTTGCGAGGCAAAAAAGGCAAATGGCGTCTGAACACTAATTACTGGAAAATTTTAGATCGCCACGAAGCAATTTCAAAAGCAATCAAAATGGCTGGGCATGGGGATATTGTCATGATCACTGGCAAGGGTGCCGAGGAAGTGATGGCTATAGGTGAAAATAAATTCGAACCATTTTCTGATCGCCGAGTAGTAAAATACGAACTGTCAAAGCGATTCAAAACCTCGATTGCCGAGGAATAAGTTGAAGAAACCACACATCTGCCTGCCGGCAGGCAGGGATTTTTTACACAGATAAGACACTGATAAATTCATTTAAATCCGTGTCATATCCGTGTATTAAGATCCGTGTAGTTAGGGAGGTGTCTAGATTGACAGACCAAAATGATGCGACTGATCAAGAAACCGACTGGGTCATTGTTGTCTGCCTCTTTCTTTTCTTCGCATTGCTGCTAACCGGCAGCGTTCTGACCGCGATTCGTCTTGTCAAAGCCGGCGACCTACCCCCCGTTGCTGTCGGCATTGTGATCGCCTTCTTAGCCCTGCTGGCATTCTATGTTTGGCTGGACAAACGGTTCGGCCACAAATGGTCAACGGGTGGCTATCACTACCTTCATCGCTCCGACTAACATTGCCGGGGCGGTTTTTTTGCTATAATAATTATGTCGCATAATAATATAATCGCGATAGTCAAAAGTCCGTAAATTCTTTAAAATCGAAAGTCAAAGGATTTATTCATTGTACTTTATGGACTTTATGGACTTTTAACTATATAAAACCAGTGTTGCGCAATTCGTCATTGCGAGGCCAAGGGCCGTGGCAATCTATTAAAAAGATTGCTTCGCTGTCGCTCGCAATGACAGACCTGGGGAATTACGCAACAGTGATATATAAACTATGTCTGATCTCTGGCAATTAAAAAGAGAATTTCTTGAATACTCCGAATTGGAGAAGGGCCAATCGCTTTTAACTGTGGCTAATTATGATCGGTACCTAAGCAAATTCCTCAAATGGATTGAGGAATTTGAAGCTAACAGCTTGAAGCTTAAAGCTGACAGCTTAGAAAACCAAGAAGAAAATAAACTTTTGCCAGAAACAATAACGGAAGAAAAAATTAAAGAGTATCGCTTATACCTCAACCGCCTATTTAACAAATATGGACGGCCGCTGGCAAAATCAACGCAAAATTACCATATCATCACCCTCCGGGCATTCTTAGGATTTCTGGCGCTGCGCGGAATTAAATCTCTGCCGCCGCAAAAAGTTACTTTGGCAAAAAGCCAGGAGCGAAAAATTGAATTTTTAGAAGCGCAGGATATTATTCAGTTGTTAAAAATGCCAAAGCTGGATTCTTTTAAAGGTTTACGCGACCGACTGATTTTAGAGCTTTTGTTCTCTACTGGGCTTCGGGTTTCTGAATTAGTGAATTTAAATATCGCTGATATTAATTTGGAGCGTGATGAAATTCCGGTTCGCGGCAAAGGCGGTAAAGTTCGAGTGGTTTTTTTATCTGATTCCGCTCACCAGATTTTGGAAAAATATCTGGCAGCGCTTGGTGGATCTGAACCTTTAATTATTAATAAAATTGGCGGCAAACGCTTAACCGTCCGCTCGATCGAACGAATTGTCGGCAAATACGCCCGGGCAGCCGGCATTACTAAACATGTCTCACCGCACACTTTGCGTCACACTTTTGCCACCGATCTTTTGATTAACGGCGCCGATTTACGCTCAGTTCAATCGCTTCTCGGCCATGCCAATGTTTCCACGACGCAAATTTATACTCATGTTACCGACCAACATCTGCGCGAAGTTCACCAGGCGTTTCACGGAAAGCGGACTCAAGAAAATGACGAAGTCCGAAATCCGAATGACCTGCCTGCGACTCGACTGAGCTCGCCGAAGTCCGGCAGGCAGGCGAAAAATTAATAAATGATCAAATGCCCAAACTGTTTTTCTTCGGCATTCTTAATTCTGGTTTCGTCATTTGTTCGTCATTGGTCATTCTGGTTTCGTCATTGTTTAATCTTCATGTTTATTCTGTGTAGTTACTTCCGCTTAATTTTCTGCTAGAATTTAGAGGCAATGGATTCTTTTCTTGACAATTTACGACTGCTTGATCGCGAGGCATTTTTTTACCTTAACGACGTGGCCAGACATAGTCATTTTTGGCGGGAGTTTTTTCATATTTTCGCCGATTATGGGATAGTTTTGATTGTTCTTGGCCTAATTTATCTGATTGTCAGAAATAGGATTAATGCTTTTTTCGCCGCCGCTCTGGCAATGATCCTAAGTACAATTATCACTTTCCTGATTTATCTTATCTGGCAACGGCCACGGCCATTTGTCACCTATGCTGATGTCAGCAAATTAGCCGCCCATACTTCTGTCAACTCTTTCCCCTCTGGCCACACATTTTTGTCATTTGCGATTGCCATGGTTGTTTTGCTTTATGGCCATAAAAAGCTCGGCATTCTAATGTTTGCCATCGCCATCCTCATCGCCGTTTCCAGGGTTGCTTCCGGAGTCCATTACCCCTCAGATGTTATTGGCGGCGCAGCAATTGGCATACTTTCAGGTATTTTGTCATATTGGTTTATGGAGAGCTTCGAAAAATTCTGGGAAGAGAACTCAGCCGGAAGCTGAGAATTTAAAATTTTCAATTTTCAATTTAAAATGAATGTTTCAATATCTCAATGTTTAAAACATTTTAAATTTAGATTTTTAAATTTATTTTAAATTTTAAATTTTAAATTAATGAATTTTCTTCATGCAATAATACTTGGTATCATCCAGGGGGTCGGAGAGTTTTTGCCGATTTCCTCATCTGGACATCTTGTGGTCATCCCCTATATCTTTGGTTGGGATTATCAGGGGCTAAACTTTGATGTTGCCTTGCATTTTGGCACAGTGTTAGCTCTGATCACTTTTTTCTGGAAAGATTGGATGAGTATAATCTCTAATGCAATATCGACGGACGACGCCTGCCTGCCGGACAGGCAGGGACGACGCCTGCCTGCCGGACAGGCAGGGACGACGGATTACCCCAATAATCTCCTTTGGGTTATTCTTATCACCTCTATTCCAGCAGCCATTGCCGGCTATTTTCTAAAGGATTTAGCCGAACACGCGCTGCGAAACTCACTTCTAGTGGCAATATTTTTAGCTTTTTTTGGAATTATTCTCTGGCTGGCTGACGCTGGGGATATTGGAAAGAAAAAAATCTCCGAGATCGGCTATATTCGGGGCTTCACCATCGGTATCGCCCAAGCCATGGCTCTTTTCCCCGGAGTTTCCCGAAGTGGAGTGACAACCACTGCCGGAATGTTCTTTGGCCTCGACCGCAAAAGTGCCACTCGTTTCAGCTTTTTAATGGCAACGCCGGTAATGATCGGTGCCTTTTTGCTGACTTTGCGCGATTTCCAGTTTTCCATAATTAATTTTGCCTTTATTATTGCTGTCGCTA
>Ga0100378_1004510_pt1 | contig 12968 bp, 14 predicted proteins | sample CryGeymeta201502_FD_81535 | JGI IMG/M metagenome (GOLD analysis project Ga0100378, IMG submission 81535) | Groundwater microbial communities from Crystal Geyser aquifers in Utah, USA - Crystal Geyser metaG 2015-02 | ecosystem: Environmental > Aquatic > Deep subsurface > Groundwater | place: USA...
TATATACAAATAAGTTAATACTACAAAAAGTGATTACGACAAACATACTACATAATACTAATAAAGACTGCAATAATGAAACAATAATTAATAAAGATAATGACAGTCATAATAAAGATAATAGCAAAAATACTAATATTAACAAAAGTAATGGTATTCTTTTAGTAAATGACAATTGCAATAACAACTCAAATAATAGTAGTTACAAGTCAATAATTACTTACTTGAAAGAAAACAATTTTATATTTTACCTAAATACAAATAAAAACTTAAAAGAAGATAGCTTAGAAAATTTATTACATAAGTGCTATATTGATATCTTTATTTCATATGCTAATGAAATCAGTAAAGATAATGCAATATTATTCAAAAGATCTATTAACGATGGCAGTGTTAGTTATTTTACAAATAATACAAGTAATACCAGTAATTCAAACAATAAATATGAAAAATATACTTATGATAACGATAAATTTGATTATTTTTTAAATATTGTAAAGGAGAATAGCTTTTGTACCTCAGAGGAGAATTTTCTTTTACTTACTGAACTAAATAATCTGATTAAACAAAATAAAATTAGTAAGCAAAAGAACTATATGTGGTTAGATGTTGAAGATTACAAATTATTATTTTTGTTGTGCTCAAATATGATGAAGTATAATTATTTAATTAGTAAATCTTACTTTAACTTTTTATAAAATTTATAAAATATTATGTTATGTTTAATAATATATTTACTACTAGAAAATTTTATTAATCTATTAACTATTAGTAATCTAATTTAAATTTTATATAATAATTTTCTTAAGTAAATAATTATATCGATATTAACAATCAACATTCTTATGTTGATCTGGATTAATCAATTTTATTTTCCTCCTAAGTAATTTTCATATGGTTTTAGTCTATAATCATCACCTAGTTTTTCTTTTTTATACACATGAGCCTTTGACTCAGCCATTGGTCTTCTAGGGAATGGTTGTAATTCAGATGTATTTAATTTATTATAAAGAGTTGTTCTTTCATCAATATTTCCTCCTCTATATGTGTTTTTTTGAGTTGATAATAGTTTTACATTTTCCATCATTTTCAATTTTTCTTCTATTTGTTGAATTTTTTCATCTCTTGTTTTAGCCATGTCCTTAGCTATTAATTATTAAAATAATAATTTTACAATTCATTTCTGCTAAAAATCCCCAGTCTTTATTCCAATTTTCTGCACATCTTAATTCGTTTTCAATGACTCCTCTCCAATCTTTACCTTGTGCTACATAATCAATCTCTTTAATTGCATTTTTGTCTGCTCCTTTTCCTGACATATTATTTTTAATTATTAAATTTTATTTTAATTGTTGTTATAAAATAAAATATAATTTAAAAGATTATATTGTAACTTACATAATAATTACATTATAAGTTGTATAATTAATTCTAATAATTATATAATCTTTATAGTAAGTTTTTTAAAGTATTTAACAAATTTATCATAATTACACTACTAAAAGTATAATATAAGTAATACAATTTTATTTAATTCTTCACTAAACATAAATTAACTTACAAATACTTTACTTACAAAGTTAATTTATTTATTAACTATTATTATACATTTTATTGAAATAAATATATAATATATTTTATTATTTTCTAAAAAAATTATATTTAAACTAATATGGAACCAGATCGAGAAAAAGACATACAATTAATAAGAAAAGCTTTTACTGACAATAATATTAAAGTTTATTCAGATAAAGACTTAGTCTTAGACAAACAAATCGGAGAAGGAAGTTTCGGAACAGTTTTTAAAGGAACTTTAGATAAAATAAATGTAGCAGTGAAGCTTCTTGATAAAATACAATTTGAAACAGAAGATTCAACTCCAGAACAAACAATTAAATCAATAATTAATGAATTAAAAGCAATGACGAAGATAGACCATAAACAAATTCCAAAATTTTATGGTGTGTATGAAAAAACAAAAGATAAAGATACCCTTTTTGGTTTAATATTTGATTTTATAGATGGAGTTACATTACAAAGGTATTTAACTGACAATAAGAGTTTAAGCAATGTTTCAAAATGTGAAATATTAATTGGTTTAGTTAATGTCATATGTGATATACATAAAAATGGTGTTATACATAGAGATATCAAACCAGAAAATGCAATGATTACTCCAGAGCAAAAAGTTATATTATTAGATTTTGGTATATCAAAAATATCTGAAAAAACAACTACATTTACAAATGGTAGAAGAATGACTGTTAAATATTCACCACCTGAAGCAATTCTTGATTTAGTTGACGATACCGAAGACTCTGATTCAAAGTTCGGAATTTCAAAAAAGTTTGATGTGTGGTCAATTGGTTGTGTAATACAAGAAGTATTTTTAGGAATAGCACCATGGTCAAATAAATTTAAAGATGAAAATAAAATTCTAATGAATTTACAAAAAGGATTTAAGTATGAACTATTGAAAGGAGGTGAAAAAATATACGACTTTCCTTTCTCTAAATCATTCCAAACAGATTTTCCTGAAGCTTTTGAATTAGCCAATGAATGTTTAGTAAGAGAAGTACCAAAAAGAATAACAAGTGATGAAATATTGATTAAATTACAAAATTTATTAGAATTTTATAAAAGTAAAGAAAAGTAAATATAAATTATATAATGATTTTATATTTAATATAAGTATAAATATAAGTATAATAAATTCACTTTATAACTTTATAATAATTTATTTATAAATTTCTATATAGCATTATTATTGTATTAATTGAAACTTAATTAACTTAATACAGATGACCTTTTGGAAAGAATTGATGGTCTTCCAAAAAATGCACTTAATGTTTCTACTTTATAATCACTTGGTTGTCTTTTCTTACCATGAATTAAACCAACATCGTTATCATTATCATTCAAAAAGTTATTGATTTGGTTAAGTTGTGGTTCTGTAACTTCTTCAACTTGTATTTGATCTAATTCTTCTGCTACAACCGAAGTAGCTTTAGATGCATAATATAAAAATAGAACTCCTAATAAAGATACACACATTAATAAGCCTAAGCCGCATCTTGATTTGGCTCCTCCAGTTATATAAGCGACAACACCATATAAAATTGGAGCAGGTAAATAACCAAATAAGTTATAACATAAATGAGTTAATGAATAGGCAACTTCTTTGTCGTTTTCGGGAATTGAGCCAAGCATGATTCCTTTATTTTTTTATTAATTTATATTAATACCAGTTAGTCCAGGAACAATAGCTCCACCAAAGAACAATAATAACCATATTAGAAAGATAAACGTAGGTAAACTGCTTACAAATGGCAATGGGATAGATATAACACCTGTTATGTACCCTAGTTTTAAGCATATTTCGATAGCTCTTGTGTCATTGTATCCTCCTAGTTTTTGAATTATATAACCTCCTGATAAAACTCCTAAAGTCGGTGCAGTAATACATATTATAGCAAAACAAATAAACACTGTTTTTTCATCAATCTCAAGTACCATATGTATATAATATGAAATCCAAAATTGTATTCCAGTTATAACGAAAAACAAACATGTTACTGACATCATTGTGTATAAATATATCTACAATAAGAATTAGCTTTTTATAATTACTTTATTTGCTATTAATTGTTTGATTAACTCAATATAATTTATTTCAGTATTATTCTCTGCTTCTTCATTCAATGAAAAAATGCTATAGTCAGATAACCTTCCTCCTTTTAAAACAACTCTTTCTAGGTATTTTTCTCTTTGAAATTAATTAAATAAGTTAAGTAAATAATATATAAATATACTTTTTAAATTTTTCTTCGTCTACTTTTCCTGCTTGTTTTTTATCCTCATTTTTCTATAAATCTTCAGGAGTTATCATATTTTGAGTCTTGTAAATATTGTTAAAATCATCCTCCATATCATCATTGGCATCTTTAATATCTTTAATGTCTTTTAAATTTAATATAGTTTCTGATCTTCTATAGTTGTTTGAGAAAAATTTATCAGGAGTGAATATTAATATTGCTAATCCTGACAACATCAGGAACATTTGAAAATAAAAAGCATTTCTCCACTATTATATTAATTTCATACATACATTATTGGTATATCTTAAGAAAAATGCTTCTGAAACATATCCTATCATTGTGCCTAATGGAACTCCAACTTGTAAGAATGTAATCCATAATGTTCTATAATCATTTACACCAAATTGATCAACCCAAACAGGAAAAAGTATATAAAAAAACACCTGAAAGAAACCACATCCGATTCTTGTCAACGATAAGCTAAACATAGTTTTTGAAACAGTAAATGTATAAAGAAAAAAGCTCATTGTACCTAAGCTAACTGAGATAATCCATTTTGATCCATAATTTTTAATTAAAGGACCGCCGCATAAAGAACCTAAATATTAAATTAATAAATGTAAGCAATATTATCTATTACCAATTGTTAATCCAAGGAAGACGAAAGAGCCAATCATGCCTATATGAACTGCGTCTAAATCTAAATCAGTTTGTAAGGTTGAAATTCCAGCTGGAATTATTCCATGATCCATATTAATTACAATGTTCAAAAAGAATAGTAATATGAATAATAACTTTCGATTAAACTTGCTAAATGGACGTAAATATAATTTATTTGGTTTTGGTTCAAAATTATAATTTGCTAATTGATTGCCAAACGAATCTTGAGTTTTAGTATCTGGAATTTCGCTCTGTGTATATTTTGGATTGAATTTTAAACTCATTAAATGAAATTATTAAATAGTTATTATTCACTAATTAAACTATTTTATAAATTCTTAATAGTTGTTTACTGTAAATTATGATTATTAGTATTATTTACAATAAGAGTGTTAAGTATAATTAGAAATTTAATATTTTTCTAAGTGAAGAATTATTATTTTTATATATTAATTAGTATAATCATGCTTATCTTCTAATCCTAAAACCACTTCAGCGGCGTTTTCAAGAGTATAAGCACCATAATAATTAGTTAATAAAAAACATGCTGCAGCAGCACCAAATATTATAACACCAAGAGTCCTTGCAGCTTTCCTTGCAATTGTAGGTCCTTTATTTGATTTTTGTGAGAACTGAACTTTTTAAATCTTCTTTTAGGTCAAGCATTAATTTTACCTATAAAGTTTTTCTTAAAGTATATAACAAGTTGTATAATACCAGATGTTAATTTTTTAATATTTTCTGTTCCTTTTTTATCTTTTATCCATTGTTTTACTTCTTGTACATAATCTTTTCCAAAATATTTATAAAGTGACTTTGCTTTATTAAGGAATTATCTATCTACTGGAATATTTTTAATACAGTTTTATTGATTCTGAGAGTGGCTATTAAAACCAGAATAGAACAACATATAAGTAGTTGCTAATCTTTCATGAAATGTCAAAGTATCTCTAGTTTTAAACAATTATCTATATAAATTATCCATTTTTAGATATCAAACAATTTTTTGGGGTCAATTTTAGTAACATCTTTTGCAAATATTAAGAAGTATAATTATTATTTTTGAAGTAATCTTAATTTTTTAAGTCGACAAAAATTAAAAATATTCAAATTAATATATAAATATATTTACTTTTATAAAATAAAATATAAATTAACTAATAAATAATTAAATTATTATCATCATCTTAAAAAAATTAAAAAAAGAATATTCAATCTTTATTCTTATTTATTATGCTATTTCACTTGCTCTTGCAGTTTCTTATTTCTTTTCCTTTATTATAATAAGGGTATGGAAAAAGTAAAATTTCATCATTAAAAATAGCAACACTTGTGATCCGATAATCAAAGCTAATAAAATCCATTTTGCTGTATTAAGATGTTTAGCTAATTCTTGATATAAGTTCAAAATTAAAAAAACAGTAGCATGTCCGATAGCAATTCCTAATACAATGAAGTCAAGGAACTAATATATTATATTTTTATTTTACTGGACTAGGAATAACACAGAGTAATAAAATAGGAATTAACATAGTGAATGAGTAGCCATAAATACACATTACAGTTACAGCTGAAATTGATGTGCTAAATACTTTCATAATAATACTAATAGCAATTGGTAATCCAAATCCAACTCCATAAATCTAAAATTATTTAATTTAACTTACATAAACTACAGCAAGAGGAATAAAATCAAAGGTATATTTAAATTGTTTTTTATCATTAAGCTAAATAATATTAAACGTTATATTATGTAATTATATACATTAATGTAAGCTGAAAGGTTTCCAGCAACGGCTACCAAGAATATAATAGTTGTATAGATCCAAAATGGTCCATATAAATCTGGTTTATGTTCTGCTAAGGCATAGAAGTCTTTGTTAAATGGTTTAACTGCACAAATTAGTCTTTCTTTAACTTCGTCGATATCTACATCGAAGTATTGGCCAACAAAGCTTTTTTAATATATTAAAAGAGTTATTTTACCTTAGTTGTTTATTCATATTGGCAACAGTTTTGTCAGAAATATCTTCAATATTTCCATCAGCAATATATGATATTACGACGTTCTTTATTATTATTTATATTACTTTATTATTTGATTCTCCTTTTTTACCCATTTGGTCGCTTGATACTTGAGCGGTATTACCGTCGTTTCCTAAGTTTATATTTTGTTTTCCATCTGCCTCGTCTTGGAAGTTTTTAAAATCGTTCTTGCTCATGAAATATTTATTATTTTTTAAATTAATTATTTATAAAAATAATAGTTGTTGTAATAATAATTCTAAAATAATAATTGTATAAATTAAAGAAGTATATAGAAAGTAAATTCAAAATTATTATTAGCTATAGTAAAAATTTTATCATATTTATCATATAATCATTATTATTTAATTTTGAATATTAGTATTTAAAATAGAGGAGTTTCTTTCAGACTCTTCTTCATAATAATCATGCATGAATTCATTTATAAATTTAGAATATTCAGTATGTAAACGATACTTTGCATATGATTGTATTCTTCTATTCCTTATACTTTTCAATTTGCAAATATTATCTCGACTAATGAAGTTAAATATTTTGAATAGAGTATTTTTCTTAAGCTTAGCAATATTTACTCTATTAATACTGGCATTATTATATAAATTATTATTACTCATTCTTAATTATGATTATAATAATTATGAATACATAAATAACAAATCAATGTTATATTATAATAAATTAAAATGGGTGGAAATATAAGTAATTCAAAAGAAGTTATTGATGATTTATTCTTCAGTATCCCATTAAGAAGTATTAGTATATTAGATATAATAAACGACTTTAATTATGAATACTATCAAGATCAAATTTCTAATAGAAAAAAGCCAAACTATGATATAAAATATAATGACGAAGACAATTTGGAAACATTAATAAAAGAAACCGATAAAGAGGACTTAAACAGTCAAGAAGATGAAGACTCCGTTTTTGTTAAATCAATGTTAATGGAAGATGATGAAGAAGTTAATACAAAAGTAAAAGTAAAAGAAAAGGAAAAAGTCATTGAAAATAACCCAACACCTACTCCAACTCCAGATCAAAATTCTAATCAAGCGGCTGCTTCTCTCTTTAAGCCAAAAGAAGTTCCAAAACCAACACCAGTTACACCAACCCCTGGAGTTGAATCTAAAAAGGATAAGAAATCAAAAATAGTAATGAAAGAAAGTATAAAGTCAGAAAAAGGAAACGAACAAAAGACAAAAAAACAAAAGGAAAGTAGCCAAAAAACAATAAAAACAGTTGGTTCAAATTTTGATAACTATTCTAAACGTGTCAACATGAATAATAATAAAAATAATGGCAGTGACACTGACTTATATATTGAAAAATTGTCAGAGACACGCTTTCAATATATGTATAATACATTTGGTTTAAAGAGTAAGTATGGTGAAGTATTACATCTTTATTGGAATGATTTATATAACTTTATGCCATATGAAAAGCAAGTATTTTATACTGTATTTGTAATATTAATTCTTTCTAATAACGGGGTTATAGAACAAAAGAAACTAGTAGATATTTATGTTAAATTCTTTTTGGATAACTGTCAACAAGATGAAAAAGCAAAACTAAAGAAAAAGCTTGAAGCAACTATAGAAGATCTATTTGAATTAATATATCACTATGTATATAGTATTTCTTTTCTATGCATTGATAAAGTTAAATACTATACTTTAGATCCTAATAATTTTAAGAATCAGCTATCGAAGATATGGGATCCTGAAATAATTAAAAGTTTTTGTAAAGGATTTTTTGATAAAGAAAGTAAGTGGCATACTAGAATAGATGTAAGAAAGTTCTTTGAAGAAAATCTACCAATATTATCAGATGATGCTAAAATAAGACATTCACTAACAGAATTTGGAAAAAATACTCTTAAAATGGAGAAGGAGATAGGTTATAAATTTAAACAATAGTTACGATAAATTAGAAGAGATTAAACACTTTAAATTAATAAATAGAAATATCATACAACAAATACATATAATTAATAATATAATTATACTTAAATGAATAATACTTTAATTTAAAAATAATTTGATTATATTTAATTCTATCATAGTCAGTTCATGTTTCTATATTATCAAAAACAATTCTACTTATTCTTTTTAATACTTCCTGAATCATCCTTATTACTTTTTGTTGCTTGTCTACTCATAAATTCTTCTGATTCAGCTTTTATACTTTTATTCAATTTATTATCTTCCTCTTCTATAATTACTTCATTACTAACTTCGTTGCTTAATATATCTTTAAATTGAAATAGTATTAAGTCTCTTTTTAATTCATTATTGTCAGGGGAGTTTAAGTCTTTCGATTTTGATATTGTTTCACCTATAAAATAATTAATAATATATATAAATAAATCAATATATTTACATAGTAAATTAGGATTGTTAAGTCTTTCTATAACTGAATTTTTAAATTTCATGCTTCCAGCGTTGTTATTTCCTTCAGACAGAATCTTATCATCAAAATGTATTTCAAGGCAAAATAATCCAGTATCACCTTTTTTAGCAATAGCTGGAACAACAATATAGTCACCAGGCATTAATGTTTGGAATAAATAGTTTTCTCTATTATTTCTAACCATTCCAACTGCTATCGTTCCTGCAATATTTATATCATTAAAAGATGTTAATTTCTTTTTTTCTCTAACTTTAAATATGAATAAGTTTGCCCGTTTTACACTATCAGTAAAAGGAAATTTGGATTTATTAAGTCGTCCTAATGAAGAATAAATTATAATTAATTAGAATATATCATATTTTAGTATAAGTATACCTTCTTTTTGACATATTGAAATATGAAATAAAGTCTGAGAACTACATGAAATAGAATATTGGGGGTTCGATGCAAATGATTCAAATTCTTCAGCAGTATTTTCAATAGGAATTCCACCTGATTCTGTTGTTGTCCATGAGTCGAAGTATCTTATTCCTATAAAACTTGACGGTAGGTCAACACATATTGATATTTTATTAAAGATTTTTCTAAAGTCTGAAAAACCCATTATAAATGTGCCGTCTTTTCCATCTAGAGATATGTACTCATTGTCTGTAAGTCTTGATTTAATTTTTTTCTCTATACTAAAAAGAAATTTATTAAATAATATTACGTTGACTTGTTCGTTTGGAATTTAGTTGATTCGTAGTTCCATTCTCCTTTCCATGTTTTTTGGTTTTTTAAAGAGTTTTGAAGAATTATTAATCTACTTGTTTTTCGTTCAGTTTTAGAATTTGGGTTTGGAATTTCAAAAGCATCTCTTATTGTATAGATTTGATTTGTTACAAGACCAGATTTGTTATTGTAATATATTATCTTTAAAGTTTAAATATAAATGTTACATCTTCATTTGCTCCTGAAGGAATTTCTTTAATTGCTCCGAGTAAAGTGTTATTTTTATTCATAACTGAGTCTTCAACAACACTATTTTTTCTTTTAAAATCGACAAATAGTTTAGAATTAGTATAATGAGTAATATCTTTCCATATAGTTGAATTCTTCTTATCTTCGTCTGCTTTTTTATCTTCCATTAATTGTTTTTTATCTTCACTTGGCGCTACATATAAATCTTTTTTGATCGAGATTAAGCCTGTTAAGTCAACAAGAGCGTCATCAATTACACCTAATAATTAATAAATTAGATATATAAATATATACCATAGTTTAAAGCTTCATAACTTCCATGTAGTTTTGCATAAGCTTTTTCAATTAATGAAACCCAAAATTCATTTCTTTTTTTGCATCTTCCGTAAATTAATTTTGGAGTTGTATTTGATTTAATACAAGGAAGTCTATCATCAGTTATTACATATCTCCATCTATATTCTTTGTAAAACTTGAAACAGTATATATTTTTCTTTGCAAAGTAATGGAAAATAGGAGGGTATATTCCAGTTGACATCATTAAGACTTCTTTCTTATCAAAGAATCTATCGTTAAATATCTCCATTCGAAACTCACCCCTTAGTAAATGATCTTTATTCGCTAAAACTTGTAACGCAGATAAGAACCAATTATCCTTAAGCGAACCTTTAATTACATCATCAGCAGTAGCTAAATTTTGAAGAAAAACTGGTTTGTCAATTGGACTAATCTTTTTTAATGTATACCACTCAACAGAACTAGGCTTAATAACATTTACTCCATTAGTTTCATTTGTATATAAATATTTATTATCAGTAAAATCTACATCAAAAAATGTTTCATCATCGCCCATTTGGTTGAATAGTTCTTCACACTTTTTAATTGCTGCAAGTTCATTGTTTAGTATAGTATCCACGGTTGTTCCATCATTTCTTTTAAAATAGTCAGTCTCCACTATATCATATTTAAAGTTTTCATATTTTAGTTTATCAATTTTTTTCGTTAAGTTACTAAATGTTTGGGATTTTGAAATAGAAGGACGTTGTTCTTTAGTTATTGAATGCTGTTTTGATAATTGTTTCGAAAATACTTTATTTAAGTTCTTTTTAGTATCTCTTCGTTCAAGTGATCTTTCTACCTGCATTATACTTGTTGTTGAGGCTTCGTTATCTTTATCGGGTTCCATTATGATATCTTTCCTTTTCTTCTTGTCTTCAGTAAATTTATCACCATTTTCATTTTTCTTTCTTTTTTCCTTTCTAAAGTTGATTAAGATTTGTAAGAAATATTTATAATTTATCATATTGCATTTATTAAGAAGTTCTTTTTCTTTCGCTGGCATGTTTACAAATGATAATAATAAAATTTTATTATCGAAATCATTGCCTGATTTAATATTTTTTTTGTTTAGGTATGAGAAAAATTCATCTTGAGGAATAACATAAGCTGGTAGTGATGACTCTTTTGCAAATGATTCTAATTCTGTGATCATATTGTTATCATCATAAAATCTTAAATATAAATCCTCTTGTAAAGCAAAATTATTATTTTCAAATGTATTCTTAGGATTAACTATTTTCAAATTGTAATCATAATTCTCTTTTAGTAAATTGTAGTTTAATTTCAGTCTATCCCTAATTTTATTTGGTTTTTTGCTTGGGCTTGACTTTCCTGATTTTTCCTTAGTTTCTTTTGTTTCTTTTGATTCTTTACTTAGTTTTGTTATTTGTTTTGGAGTATCTATTTTAGGGTTTTTCATTGCTAATTCCAAAAATTCAATATAATCAATTTGGTCGTCATGATTCTTATCAGCATATTCTAGTACAAGTAGCTTTTGAGAATCATTTATATCTAATTTTATAGAATTTAAGAAGTTTAAAAACTCTTCTCTACTTAAACTGCCAGATTTATCAGTATCTAACTTATTAAACAAACTTAGGCTGTCTGTTTGACTTATTAAAAAATTGAATAATTTATCTAATGTTTGTTTCAAGAAAGGATCCATTTTTGAGGGTACTACTGCATTTTCCTTAATTGGGTCAAACTTATCATATAAATGATAATGAGACAAAAAGTAGTCTACTGTAAACTTTAAATCTTCATGTAGTGGGTTATCTTCTAATGAAATAAGATCTTTGAATAGTGTAAAACTATCGTAAATTTCAATGTTAAACAAAACATTAAAGTAATTACACGTGTCCTGTAATGAAAATACTTGAGAAGATTTTAAATTGTACTTATCCAAGAGTAATAGTAGATCTTTACTTTTCAGATTACTGATACTATCTTCAATAAAAGAAATGATTTCACCGCTTGAAGTATGCGACTTTTCACAGTTATTCTGAATGAACTCATGAATCTTTAATAAATCTACCAAAGTATATATGTTAGTTTTAAAAAATTGACAGAAATTATTAATAAAGTTCTCTTCTAGTTTATACTTGTCACTTAAAACTATGTTAACATGCTCTGAATTAATAAATCCATATTGATTTATATTTTTAACCTCGAAGTGTCTAAAAAAGGTTCCAGCAGTAGTTTTCTTTTCTATATTTCTAAAGAAAGCCAACATTTGTTGTTCGACATCATAATTGTTTAATTTTTGATTTGTATCAAGATCTGTTTTTCTACCTTTAATTACTCCAACATTGGTTTTACTATTTTGAGTTATAAAATCAACAAATGTTTGTATAAGAAGTAATTTAGCAAATTTCCCTGTAGTCTCTTTAAGAAATTCGAAGTATTGAATTTGTGCACTTTCATCATTAAAAAACTCTTCTTTGAATATTTGTATAAACTCTTCTCTTTTTAGACTTTGCTTTAATGATAAATTTTTATAAATTAAGTAATCTTTCCATACTCCACTAAACTCTTTATTTACTTTATTTCCGATATAAGATGAGTGAAGTAAGATTGGTAAGCTATACGTGTCTAAATAATCTTTTAAGAAAAAGTGGAAACTCTTATAAGGAACTGAACCTTTTGCTTGACTATCAATAAGCTTAATAAACTTCATTAGCTTTTCAATTTGAATGTCTTGAAAGCTATTTTTAAATAGTCGTAGCAACTCAATCA
>Ga0100378_1004511_pt1 | contig 12963 bp, 10 predicted proteins | sample CryGeymeta201502_FD_81535 | JGI IMG/M metagenome (GOLD analysis project Ga0100378, IMG submission 81535) | Groundwater microbial communities from Crystal Geyser aquifers in Utah, USA - Crystal Geyser metaG 2015-02 | ecosystem: Environmental > Aquatic > Deep subsurface > Groundwater | place: USA...
CTCCGACTTCTTGACTCTAACGGAGAACAAGTTTAATGAAGTATGAAAGTTTGGACAAACTACTGGAAGAGACCCATAAGGATTTAATTAGCATTGCTAACTCTGAATTCAATCTGGGAGTATCTACAAAGTTTACGAAGAAACAGATCGCGCAGTTAATCATGAGCGAACAACGCTCTGGCAGAGTTGATAGCGGTCCAATAGAAGTTCTTCGTGGTGACAGGGCTAATTCGCCAGAGAAAGAAGAGCTGCCCAAGGGGTGGTGTGTAATGAGGCTCCAGAAGTCCAAGTATAACCAGTCTGGTTATCCGGTAGTCATAGGTCTTCAGGGTAAGATTACATTGCTTCCTGTGGGCATCAGCTTCCGAGCGCCAGAGTGGGTTATTGAGCACCTCAATAATGCACTTCAGCAGGAGATTCAAAAGAATCCCGACCAGGAAAATGAGGAATCTGTGTGGGTCCATAGCTACCCGTTTACTATCCTCAAGCACAACCCGAGTGATAATTGGCACGTAGTTGAAGACATGATCAAGAACAACATGAAGTCTCTCGGCAACGCAGGATTCTAAAAGGAGACATACCTTGACCTTTCTAGGAATGGTGCAAAAAGCTATACAATGGTCTAGAGTTAGAAGCACTACACCTACTACTTTAGTGGGAGCCTCTGGTCTAGTTGAGACCATGAAAGATATGGTATCTCAGGCATGGGAAGAGCTTCAGGTCGAGCGTATAGACTGGTTCTGGAATGCCGAGCAGGATGCTACTGGTATTATAGCCGAAGGAAGCGATAGGTTCTTTCTCAAAGAGGACTCCTTGATTGGCAATTCTATTAACAAGATAAGCGGCCGGGTAGTCTACGATCTAGTAACAGGAGCAGCTTCTGTACAAGCTGCTTCAGTTGCTGATATACAGTACAATATAAACAGGTGTGTTGTTCGCTACTCTGATTCAACAGAAGTTTTACCAAAGAAAGACCTTGCCAAGATAAAATGGGATGTGTGGCCGTATCATACAACGGAAGCAAAGGCCCAGGTAGGCCCACCTAGATATTACTCCATAACTCCTGATGGTAATATGGCTGTATACCCAGTGCCAGATAAGGACTACAGATTATATTTTATAGCCCCGAAGGTTCCGCAAGTGCTGGAGGTAGATGCCGACGAGATCTCGGTCATTCCTGAGTGGATGATAAAGGGTGTTATCTGGAGAGGAATTCTTAACTATGCTCTTTCTATACAGGATTCTAATATGATAGAGATGGCTAGAGTTAGGTATAACCCATACAAGAAGTGGCTTGAGAGGGATACAATGGAAATTGTAACTCTTGGTAATCCGGGAACATACTGATGTATAGAACAATAAACATGGATGCATTCCGCACGTTTGAGCATCTGCATGTAGCTGCCAACGGCGGGATAGATATAGTTTCAGCAAAGACGCTGGTAGCTCCTGGAACATTGTCCGATTCTCTTAACTACGAGGTTGCATCAGAACCAGGATACAAGCTATGCGATGGAGTATTGCAGTATGTTGGCAAAGGCTTCGGGGTTCCAAAAAGATACTTGAGAGCACAGGTGGCTTCCAGTAGTGGTGGAAATGACTTTGTAATTGGTGGGATATACCCTCTAGGTATTGTCGGAGTCGTTAATGTGGATGTTATAGCCAAAGTAATATACTTAGGATCTAGACCAGAGGGTTTTCTAGAAGTACCCTACGCATACTTTGTTGTGATCGAGGGAGACCTTTCTGCTAGTAAGGAGGCGTTCTCCGGAAACACAATGATATTTATACCGAATCCGCCAGTCTTAGTGGAGTAGCGCATACATGGTAGCCCAGATAGGAGATAGCTTTAGTTTATTGGATATAAGCAGCAGGATCGACATTGCTCCCAATACTGCGGAGGAGTATAGTGGAAATTTTGTGCACTATGATAGTTTGTATACTGGCATAGTAGAAGGGCTTGCTGCTGGAAATACCAAACCCGCAGGAGCGTCTGCGGTGACAGGTTTATTCTTCTTTGATGATATACTATACGCTGCTTATGATACTGGAAGCTCCAGCCGTCTTTACAAAACTACTACTAACGAGGAGATTACCACCAACCCTTCGTGGGAAATTGTTGATATGGGACTCTCTGCCGGGTTCAAAGACGCTACCCGTGGATTTACAACCTACTATGACAGGAAGTTTCTAGAGGATTCTGTTAGTACTCCAGATCCTATAACCGACTTACTTCCTGGTGAGTTGTATTCAACTACTGTTATTGGACAAACGGATTCGCCTTCTAATCCGTTTCCTCGCAGCTCGTGGTTTCCTTTGGATAATCCAATGGACGGAACAGATGCTGTACCCGTATCATATACTTCTTCTGGGCTACTGTGGAACCCAACTCCTGTGCTCAATCTAAGGGGGATTATCAATCCTGATGATATACCGGAGAAGGTAAACATCGTAGGAATAAAGGTAGACGTTAGATTCCGTTATGACTTGGCAACATCTTCTGGAGGGACTAGTCCTAACCTAAGGGCCAAGATGAAGCTCGCAACTCTAAATGGTGTAGGCACTACTACAAATAAAGCCCCCGTCACCGAGGTAACTGGCAACAACTCTGTATCAACCACCTTCGCAACAACTACTATAGGTGGGTCGTCGGATACATGGGGAGCCACTAAGCTAACCAGATCTAATCTTATTAGCGATGACTTTGGTGTAAATCTTCAGTGGGAGTTATACAGCGGTACTCTTAGTTCTTCAGTACCAATAAGAAACACGGTAGAGGTAGCGTGGGTCAAGGTATCTATTTATTTTGAGAATTCGTCAGAAACTGTGTATTTTTGGAACGGCGCTTCAGATGTGGCTTCTGGTGATGTAGTCAATGTCTCACTAACTGAAGGGTCTTACGTATCAGAGAATGCCGCTGGGTATGTGACCCTATATAATACTACTGGTGCGGAGGGTGTTGATCTTACTGGAACACAGATCCGAACCGAAGCAGCTGGTGGGGGTGAAGTCATAGGAACAGGTACAGGCGTGCTGACCGCAAATAGGCTTCCATCAAGCGCAGAACTCAAAGCCGCGAATGCTTTGATGGTCACGAGGGAAATTAATTTCTTTATAGATCCAGAGAAGAATGCGCTCTACGGAGCAACTGCTGCCGGCCCAGCTTTCCATTTTAATGGAACACACTTCTGGTTTATCAGGACACCAGTGCCAGACGATAAAGACAAACCAAGATACATATATGATAACCAACTAAGCCTGGTGCTTGCCTATGACTCTGGGTCCATACTTATATCGCCTCCAGGTAAACCATCTACTTTCAGTGGGTTGTTGGGTGCTACTGAGTTTGGCTTTTTTGGGAAACCAATAACAGGGCTCATGAAGATCGGGGGAACGGCTCTCGGTATATGGACCGACTCTTCTATCGAAGCGCTTGTTGGAAACACTGTAAATAATTATACTACCCAGACTATTGCTGAAAATACAGGAGCTATTAACTACACGGTAGTTGATGCAGGGCAGCCGTTGTTTGTAGATTACAGAGGAATAAGTAACGTTCAGGCGTCCCAGACATATGGAGATTTTTCTTGGGGCAGAGTTAGTTACACTATCAGCCCTTATCTACAAGGAAAAGTGCAAGAGAGGAACAATCCATTTAATATGGAAGAAGATATAGTTTGCGCGATACCGGTAAAAAATAAAGGGCAATACAGACTTTACTTTAAGGATGGGCATATTCTAACTATGACGCTGTTTGGCCCGGATGGTAGCACTCCTATGTTTACCAAACAGAATTTTGGCAGCGAAGTAAAGCCTCTCAGATTTGTACCATCGGCCTATGCAACTGCGATTAGCAAGAATGGTAGGGAGATTATTGCAATAGGAAACTCTGAAGGAGATATATTTATACTGGATACAGGAAACCCGTCATTGGCTCTTTCTAGTGGGCTGGAGTCTTTTAATTATAACTTGACATTTAATCCTCTAAATGCTGGGGCGCCTTTTGCTAATCTGAAGGTTGCAGAAGTTATGGTACACATAAGTAGCTCAGGATTTGAGGAGTTTCAAGCTCAAGCCGGTGTAAACTATTTGTCCCCTGACATCAATGAGTGGAAAGATTCGTTGGTAGTAGGGAGCGATGAAAATACAATTGATTGGTCACTGCCCCATACAAGGGTGTCCGCACACCTTCCTAATATTACGGATGGTTTCGTATTTAAGTTACAGGGAAGCACCGATACAAAGCCTTATCATATGATTAAGGCGCTAACATATAAGGTCGTGGGTCTTACAGATATGAATAGAAGCCCCAAGACGTACTAAGGAGAATTGAATGGCACGGACTATTCTTCCGGATGGCAGGGTTATAGAGGAACCGCCCCAGTTTGCGGGACCTGCTGTCCCGTCATTTCCTGGGACAGGTGGCATAGAAGCAACTTTTGAAGATCAAGGAAATGGCCAACCCTTCCCACCTCTTCCTGAGTTTATACAGCAGCGCGGACTACCCCAGAATCAGCATACGCCGCAATTTAACGACGCGTTGTTCGGAGAGCTATTCGCGCAACAGCCTTTTCCTCCGGAGTTGGTGCCGCCCTTTGAAGTTGAGGGAGGGTTGACTGATGACCCTGATTCATTGTTTGGGATGTTTCTCAACAATCAAGGCTATACTCCAGCGGTATTTTCTGCTGCAAATGTTAACCTAGGTGAGTTTGGCGCTACTACCAGGCAGGTTCAATCAGACGAGCTAGTGTCTGAGCAATTGAATAGCCTTCTAAACAAAGATAGTACTTTTATGCAGAATGCCCTTCTGAGAGGAAGGGAGTTAGCTCAGGATAGGGGAGCGCTTAGCTCTAGTATTTTTGCAGGTGCATCTCAGAGAGCAGCTGTTGAGGCTGGTGTTCCTATAGCTTCGGCAAATGCTCAGGCTTATATGCAAGCCGCAAGTGAAAATATGAATGCACTTAATCAGAATACCCTAGCTAGGATGCAGGCGTCTGTTAACCTGGCAATATCTAATTCACAGACAGCGGCTCAGGTAAGTGTTGCTAATACTAACGCTTCGGCCCAAAGAGAGAGCTCACTTATCGGTTTGCAGGGAGCTAGGTTGGCAGCAGACTCCAGAGAGCGTGTAGCTGAGGCCACACTAAATGCTCAGTTTTCGATGCAGCAGACTCAGTTCTTGCAGGATCAGTTGTTACAGTTAAGTCAGTTAAATTCTCAAAGTAATATCGCAAACTTGCAGGCCGGTACCAGTTTGTTCTTAGGTGGATTGCAATCAGATACTAACAGATTTACAGCAGGACTGCAAGCAGATACCAGTAGATTCTTAGGTGGGCTTCAGTCAGATACAAGTTTAGAATTGGGTAGGTTGCAAGCCCAGACTACTATAGATGTTTCTAGGATGAATGATGACACGAGGATAAGACTCCAGGAAATGGGCATAGAAGGAAACTTCTCCCTCCAGGAGCTTACTCACGCACAAACCATTCAGCTTGAAGAGATGTTCAGAGAACCTCGTTGGAGGGCGGAATATCAATTGGGTTTAGCACAGACCAGAGCACAATTGCAGATATCAGCACTTAACACATGGTCTGCAGCGGTTCAGAGCCTTAACGGCCTTGACATTGATGACCCCGGAAGAAATAGAGCAATGACATTCTTCAATAACTTGATACAAGAAATGAACATGGTAGGTGAGAGAAACTTGAATCCAGCGAACTGGGATTTTAATTGGGATGCTATTCTAGGTGGTGGTGGATAATGCCAGTACGACTCGCTACCGTAGGAGATATAGAAGGCATAACGTCCTTTGCAGAATATTTTAAAGATAAAAAGAAATTATTCGAGGACAGCGAATTCAAACAGAATGACTTCAAGATGTTCCTTTTAAGCTGCATAAGATCCAAGTCGTGTCGTGTACTTGTGTCAGACCGCGATGGCAGTATACACGGTTTTATAATAATGTCAATCGACCGTGTTCCGTGGAACAAGAATAAAAAGTGGGCTTCAGATATACTATTTACTGCAGAAAAGGATGCTGCACTTCTGGTTAAGGAAGGTATTAAATGGTGTAAGTCCATGAACTGTTGGAAGATTTTTCTGTCCAATAGTACAGGATACGAACGAGCAGATAGATTCTACGAGCTGATGAAGCTTAGGAGAGTTGGAGGGCAGTTTGAGTGCGTTTAACTGTGAGGAACTAAAATGAGCTTTGCTAAAAAAGCAGTAAAGAAAACTTTTAAGGCTGTGAAGAAGGTGGTTAAGAAGATATGGAAGCCGGTTCTAATAGCGGCTGCTATAGTATTAACTGCCGGTGTCGCCACAATAGGATTTGCGGGGATGGCTACAGCCATTAGTACACAGGGGTTTCTGGCTGGGATGGGGACTACAATGCTTGCAGGAGGCCAGGCCATGCTAGGAGCAGTTAGCATAGGGTCTGGCGTATCAGCAAGTGTTGCTAGCGCGGCAGGTAATGCCTCGCTTGCCGGTGCCAATCTATTCAGCGGAGCACTGGCCACCGGAATAAAATCTGGAATTGCCAAGATAGGAATCGGGCAGGCCGCTGCAACGCAAGGCGTGGCAGGAACCACAGCAGGAACTGCAGCAGCTGCTCAGTCAACGGTTTCAGGTATAGCGGGTGCGCAGTCTGCCCTTGCTTCCGGAGGGCTGACTGGTGCAATTTCAGGCAGTTCTGTGGCCCAGGCAGGGACGGCTCTTGCTAATGCCGGGTTTGCATCGTCCACCGCAGCGACCTCTGCGGCGACTGGTGGATTCTTTAGCAAAGTGGGCTCTGTGCTTGGGAGCATGACACAAACAAATTCTGGGCGCATGATGCTGTTCAATGGTATTTCTCAGGGTGTGCAGCAATTCTCAGAGAGCAAAAAGGAAAAGAAGGAACGAGCCAGACAGCGTAAGCTCAACTTCTTTGGCGGTCCCGCAGTAGGAGGAAGCTCCATTTTGCCGGATAATATGTTCTTCCCTGGATTTGGTTTTGAAACAGATTCTTCTAGTGGATTCACTAATGATTTTACCACAGACCCTGGGCAGAATATTGAGCAGTTTGGAGGGTTCGATCCTAGATCTGGTACTAACGATCCCATATTATTTGAAAACATATTTGATGATGATTTCACAAACAGCTTCATTGCCTAGGAGTATATCTGATGGATAATTTGTTTCAAATGGCAGGGATTGAAGCTCCAGCTAGAGACCCCCTTGCCAACGAGATATCCTCAACCCTCGGCACAGATAGAGATGAAAATGCTTTCTCTGCCATTAGCAATGAAGTAGGTGTAGGTACGGTGCAGGCTACAGAAGAGGAGCAGCAGCTACTGTCCTTTGTTATGGAAGGTATTGAGTCCATGCTACATGGAGAAGGCAGAGAGGACATTGTGGCTGCATTAGGATCTACCCCAGAGCTGTGGCTTAACATAGCTCTGGTAGCGCAGTCGGTGCTGGAAGGTGCCTACGCACAGTTTATCGAACAGGGGATTGATGTTGAGCCTGATATTTTTATGGGCGAAAATGGTGCTGTTCAGACGACGGTAGAAATGCTATATGAAATTGCATTGGCTTCCGATGCCCCAAATGCGAGCGATAGCAATCAACTGGATCTGGCATACATGAAGACTGTGCAACTGATTGGGGAAGAGTTATTTGAGAGTGATGACGTAGCTGCGTCCGAGGCTCAGCAGATGATGATTGACATGGAGTTCGGGGAAGGTGCTTCCGATATAGCGGAAGAAGCTTTCAATGAGATGCAATTCGCAGGAAGCCCTGATGACGCATTGTTCGCCGAGGATATGCTGGCTATACAAGAAGAAGGAGAGTTTCTATGAGCATAGGAGCCGGTTTGCTGGGTTTCATACAAGGGGCTGCTGATGCTGGCACCAAGATAGCTGCGGTGGGCTTGGAAGAAGAGAAGCAAATAGCTAAAGAAGAAAGAGATGCTATGCGACAGCAGAGCTTGCTTGATCTGCAGAGAAGGTATGCATCCGAGGAAACAATCCGACGCAACAAAGCACTGTTTGACGCGGTAGGACCGGTAGGTTCTGCAGATACTCCCGAAAAACTTGGGACACTGGTAGATGCCGGGCTGCTCGACGACGAAAAAAGAAGTGCCACACTAAAGGGAGCGGTTCCTGGCGCAATAAGGGCTCTGAATTTGGAAGGCAAAGTGTCAGAAGATGATTTCTTTTCTGCACTTTCTATCGGAATTGATCCGGAGCGCCTCACACCAAAGGTAGATCCCAGAATCCTGACCGACGCCGCAACAGAGAGCCTCGGGCGACAGTTTAATATGTCTCCCACCGACGTGCAGGCTTTGCATAGTGCGGGAATATTAAGTACAGTTGTATCGCAGCGAGGAAAGAACACTGGCGTAAGTTTTGTAACCGTTAGGAGCAAGCAGACAGGTTTACCTACCGATGTCCCAATTGAACAACTGCCGGAGCTGTTATCCCAAAGAGGTCCCGACGGTGATGTTGTTTTTGAGAAAGCAGAAATAAAGAGCTTGGGTGACGGCAAGTACGCATTAGTAACTAACACCTCAATTACCCCTATAGACAGGACAGATATAAGCAAAAACTTTTCCCCAAGAGTTAACTATGAGGCTGATGTACAAACCGTACTTGATGGGGAAGGATACAGAAAGCATGACATGGATGGTGTTGATCCTACCAGATTGGGCAATGATTATATAGGAGCTATGGTAGGCCCGTGGGATACATTTGTAAGCAATGTTGGTTCATTTACCCCCATTAACGTTGGGTCTCGTCAGATCGCCTCTGTGGCGGTATTCGCGGACCTACGAGCTAACGTACAAGCAGCTTATGGTGTGACTGGTTCCAGGCCTTTGTCGGTAATAATGGACAACATAAACAAGGTTCTAAGTACTCCAAGCGCTCTGGCTAGACCATTTAAAGATGAGAAGAGTATCCAGAGACCTCTCGAAGTTGTTAGGTCTACTCTTAGAAAAAGCCTGGTCACACTTGAAGATGCAACAGATCCTGATGATCTGGCGAGAATACCACATATTTTATCAGCGCTCGGGACCATAAATACACTCATAGTTGATAGAGATATTTATGCACTAAAGGTACCTTTAAAGGGAAGCAACTCTGAAGAAAATCTGAGACAGTTCTCCTCTATTAACGACCTCAGTAGAATTGACACAGAAAAGCTTAGTGATAAAGAAAGGCGTTTAGTTGTCTTATGGAGATACAAACTGCAATTAGAGCGGGGCTTTAATAATGGATGAACTAGACCTGAACCTGTTAGGAAGGGATGAGGAGGAAGAAGAAGACCCTACTATGTTCGACCCTTTCAGGGAGTCTGAACTAATGCTGACTGGACAATTCCCAGAATCCGCACCAGAGCCGGAGGATACATCAGCCCCAAGAACAAACCCCAATACTCTGGAGGTGTTCCTGGAGAGGGCTGTAGATTCACCTTTATCGCGAGCTATAACCAGGCCTATAAGGGACGCTATAACTATATCAGAGTCACTCATTAACGAAGGAAAGTTACCTGATGTAGAAGATACTTTTGCCAGCAAGCCTTTGTATCTTGGTGGAGAGTCTCTTCCTTTGGATAATATTACTGCTGGTGACCTTCCCTTCGCGGTAATAGGTGATATCTTCGGCGACACTATTTCTGGTGCCATTATAGGACAACAAGTGTTGTCCCGCTATGGTGGGCCTATCGCAGGAAGGGTTGGATTGGCGGCTGGTGCAGCAGGCGGATTTGCAAAAGGAAGTGCCGCCGCAATTCGATATAGTCTGAATGCCAGCAGAGCTACTAGAGACATAGGTTTGGTGGAGATATCTACTGCTCGTATGAATGGGGAAGCTCTTGGTATGCTGGTGGACGACTCCATAAAAGGACTAGCTGCAAAAGCATCAGAATCTCCTATCAAGTTCATAGCAGCCGAATTGGTTCCTTTTGTTACTTCTGCGTCTGTAGGTTTGGCATCAGGGTTAGGTACAGACTCTCCGGAAAGAGAAGACATTGCTAATAATACCGCGATAGGCTCTTTAATCGGAGCTATAATATCCCCAGCAACTATAACCAAAGCTGGCACATTTATTGGAAGCACTACCATAAACAAAGCTAAGCAGTTTTTTGGTACTATAGGTAAATCTGGTAAAGATAACCCGGCTATAAGAGAGCAGGCTGCAGAGACTTTAACTAGAATAGCGGCAGACTCTGGTACTAGTATAGAAGAAGTTCTTAAGATTATAGACGAATCTCTTAAAAAGGTAGCGGACGTAAATCCTGAATTATTGGATAATGCTTCTAGACTACCAGTTGGTTCATTGACTAACAATCCGTTCTTGGTTGGCTTGCAAAGGCAGGCTACTAGAAGAAGCAGGCAGGTCAGCGGTGCGGCGGCGGAGAGCACCGATGATTACTTCAAGCAGTTACTATCGCTAGAAGAAGTCGTGAGACAGAGCGGCGATCCACAGGCTTTGGTAGTAGCAACAGCCTTGCGCCGCCAGTACTTTGACACACTTACAACTGGCAGATTAGAGCGCGCTAGAGAGAACGCGCTCAGTACATTGACCTCAATAAGTAACGTACCGGAAGGAGTGTCCCCTTCTGATGTTAGACGCGGTGCGAGCAAGAGAGCTTTTGAGGAGATTACTGCCGCTCTGAAAGAATCCAGAGCTGTAGAAAACAGTTTGTACGACAGTCTGGGTGAAGGCATACGCATTGCTCCAGAGAATCTGGCTCCTCTTCAAGAGTCGTTAGCTGCCGCTAAATCAGAACTAAAAGATTTTTATGGAGAATTGCCGAGAATAAATGTATTAGAGAGAATTGCCTCCGAAGGGGAGGATGTGCCATTTATACGTATAACAGCTAGTAGGTTGGCTGACAGGGCTGCTGCATTAGAAGCTTCTGGAAACTTCAGCGAGGCAAGCGCTATACGAAGATACATGCTAGGCCCTTTGCGCGAGTCTCTGGAAAGCGCGAATATACCTGAACTTAAAATTGCTCAGGAATATAGTACTGCGCTAAACGACACATTCACAAGAGGGGTTATTAGTAAGTTTTTTGGTAAGGATAAGAACAGAGGTTATAAGATAGATCCAGAGGCCATGCTGGGTAGATTGCTCAGTGGTGGCGGGGATGAAGCAGCTATACGCTTAGATGCTTTCGTTAGTGCTGGTGCTTTTGGTGACAGAGCTACTGCTTTTAGGCAGAGGGTGGAAGAGTCTTTCGGCAGCAGGAGACGGCTGTTAGAAGCTGTTGAACAGAATGATGATTTATTGCAAACTGTATCTAAACAGGATCTGCAGGAAGCTATACTAGGATTTGATACTGGGTTCGGCGCTTCTGTTATGAGAGAAACTGATATGTATATCAGAGCTATCTCTAACAACTTCATTGATCCATCCACTGGTCAGGTAGATGCCACGAGGTTGGCGACATACGTAAGAAACAACCGCGATGTAATTGAAAACAAGTTCCCCGATCTTTGGGAAGAGTTATCAAATGCAGACACTGCTGCTCGAAGGGTTAAACAGGTAGAGTCAAGTAACAAGAGAATGTCTGGGCCTACGATGCAAAGAAGGTTGTTCGGTGGAATAGTGAATAGCACCAACCCTACACCTATAGTGCAGAGAGCGCTTATTAGCCCAAATAGAGACGAAGTTTTAGGCTCGCTAGCCAAGTCTGCCAGAATGGCAGAGGCAGGTGTTGGCGGTAACCCGCCACTAACAGGCGCTATTGATGGATTTAGAGCCACTGTACTAGACGCAGCTTTTATGAATTCTCGTACAGGTAGGAACTTTAGTTGGACTTCTTACAGAGACAATCTATTATCGCCGCCTGTTGGCGGTGGTAGTTCCTTGATGGATAAACTGGAAGAACTCGGTGCGATCAGCAAAGACCAGAGAACTAGATTGACAGAGCTGGTTGATCTGGGATCTACTCTGGAATCCTCAGCAAGAAATCCATCTGAACTAGACTTCATTGTGTTTGGTGAGGAAAAAACAAACCTTATAGCTGAGGCGTTTGTGGGGCTTGGCGGCGCTCTTGCTGGTGGCGGTGCCGCTAGAACGGTGGGGGGAGCCTTAGGCCTCCCCCCAGGTGCCGCCTCTATTCAGGGTCCTACTATAGGATCAAAGCTGTCAAAGATGTTGTTCATCCGCAAGGGCATGGACGAAATACATGACCTTGTTATGGAAGCAGCGTCCGATGCTAGAGTCTTTAGGGCTCTATTTGCTGAGTTCGATCCTTCTGATTTAAATGATACCAAGAGAGTTTGGGTAGATCTTAATGCAGCAATGACAGCTTCGGTAATACAAATCAATAATGACGATAGCGTCGGTTCTATAATAGAACGTGAGTGGGATGATATACTAGACTTGCCTTCTATTCCGGATATACAAGACGAAGACCTACAAGAAGAAGATGATTTCTTTGACCAACTACAGTGAGGATCACAACAATGGATAGATTCAATCCCTTCAGGGATCAGTTTTTGGCGCGGAATTCCAATGCTGCAGAGCTGGCTCCGTCTGTATATAATACATCACCTATCAGACCTTTTGACCCGGTGCCGGAACCAGGAACACCTCCTCCTAATTACTTCTCATCGGGACGAGATCGCCCTCCCGGCAGTGGTAAGACGCCTCCTATCTTCATACCACCGGTACAGGAATTTCCTAATAAGGGAGAATTCAGAGGCCCGCCGCAATTCGCCGGACCTGCTATTAGAGGCTTTACTGGACAGGCTAGTTTTGGTAGAGAACCTAAGGAGTTCACAAGGCCACCGCAATTTGCGGGGCCTGCTACTAGGGATTTTAATGGGCAGGCTGTCATTGATCGCGCAGGGTTCGCTCAGCGTGCGCTTAATGGTGTTAGGGGCAGACGGAATGTGTTCAACAGGTTGCGCGGATTCCAGCTTGGTCAGCGTAGCGGAAGGGGCGGTAGAATTCCTGTATTCTCCGGGGATGC
>Ga0100378_1004512_pt1 | contig 12961 bp, 13 predicted proteins | sample CryGeymeta201502_FD_81535 | JGI IMG/M metagenome (GOLD analysis project Ga0100378, IMG submission 81535) | Groundwater microbial communities from Crystal Geyser aquifers in Utah, USA - Crystal Geyser metaG 2015-02 | ecosystem: Environmental > Aquatic > Deep subsurface > Groundwater | place: USA...
AATGAAAAATTGTCCCAATTTGAAATGGAGAATATCTAAATCGTCAGAAATGTTGAATTGCTGTAGAGCAAGTTCTCGGAAATGGAAATTGATTCACTCCTACACAAGAAGAAAGGGTGTCCAAATTGCTCCAACCGCAGCAAGCAAAGACCAGATGATGTGACCTCCAACATCAGCAAATCCCGTCAACGCCGCAACGGCTCCATCCAAAACATTAAAAAGACCGAACGCGACTAAGTCGATCTAGATCTGTAGAGATACTAAGGCTGAATTTTCTAATAGTGTATTGTATACCTTTCTATTATTTAGAAGCTTTTATAATATAGAAGATGATGAAAAAGAAGAGTACGAGCAAAAAGGGCAGTTGCATTAGTTTTATCACTGGCAGCTGCAAAGACGAGGCATCAATCGATCTGATGAAAATATCGCTGAAGAAGGAAGCTGACAGAAGGGAGAAGTTGGAGAAACTGTTGCAAAAGTATGATGAGATCCATGGGATATAAAGAAACCATGTACGTCTGATCAAGTCTAATATCATTGTAAGTTGTGTTTTACTCAGGAACTGAAAGATGTACCAGCTGTGCCTAAAATCAAATTTTTAGTAGACCCCAACATATACGTCGACAACAACCTATCAATATAAACCCGATAATTTCTCTGTATGATGCTTAACACCTTCTACAAACGATACTCAGAAAACACCTAATATGAAAAATAAGCCAGCAAAATAAATGAAGATATCAAAGCCATGCTCAAATCCATCTCGAATAATGAGTAGCTACTTTTTAAGGTTCAAAAGACCAATATCAATAGTCAGGTGCAAATGTAAGGATAACTGTTGGGAGAAAAGGCTAAATTGAAGGATTTGATGCAAAAAGGAAAGGATCTGGCAAATGAGGAGAAAAGGGTGAGGGTTATTTGGAGTGAACAGAAGGAGAAGTATGACCAGAAGAAGGCTCAAGTTGAGAATTTGAAAGAAATGATGTTAGACCTGGAAAGCAAGGTTATCGGTCTGAATCAGAAAATTACCTAAGGGGAGGAGATCAGACAAGGAAACCAAGACAAGCTCACTGGAGAAATGGCATATCAAGCAAAATTTGAAGAATAGGTCAATTTATTAAAACAAGCTGTCACAAATGAATATGCTCGAGAAGCTAAACTCAAGAAGTAACTATATATCTTATTCAGAAAAATACGCGATAAAAAATTAAAAATCGATAAACTAAAAGGAAGAATCAACTATGACAACAGCAGACATGAAGTAGACCTCAAAATTCTCAACTTACACTAACCCAGACCTTCAACAAAGCACACCGGAGTCTCCTAAATTTTACAACTAGAACGCACTTTCTAACGAGCAATGAGCAAAAACGTCACCTTTCTTTCAACCATGTGATCTGTGATACTATCAACTCAAAAAATATCCTATATACTAAAAAGCATATGTCTGCTTGTCAGACAAATTAATTGCCTTACCATTCAGGCTCAGGTTAATACTCCTCGTTCTAATAGACGTTTTCATTTGGAGTCTCATGCCTGGATTCTCTAAGACTTGGCTATATTTAACCGATGTCTTATATTTCGTTCATTACGCTTTTGAGACCTTTTAAGCGTTAGTCGTAATCTTCATGTTTTGATCTTGCCAGTTCAATGAATTTTTAATTATTCTTTTTTGGAAAAAGAATCTCCAAATTCCTATCAAGATTAGGATTGGACTGCTCTAATTTTTTAAGATCAAAAGAATGTCTCTCATGTCTGACACTTCTATCAGTCCTGGGACTTCCTAATCCTTTTTCTTAATATACTCCACCCACTTGTCTTTTCCTTACTTTCATCATATGCAACAAATCGTTAAAACTTTATTTGTTCTTTTTCTCCTTTATTATTGGCAACTTGACATCATATGCATTCTTTCCAGGATGAGTATTCTTTTTTAAATAACTGCGACTTACGTGGTTGCTGATTTGGCTTGTCGGTGTTGCAGAGGTGTTGCTTTTGTAGCCACCACTGTATCTTCTGGAAGGATTTGTGTTACTCTTCTTTGGGAGGATGTGAGTGTCAAATGATGCTTGTGAAAGGTCAAATGATCCTCCATGGCTTGGTTTGTCCTGTTCTGGTATTTTTTGGCGAGGAGTTGGCTTTTATCCCATTCCTTTGGTGACTTCCAAGCTGAAATTGCCTAAAATCACAGAATAATCATTCACAATTTCAATATTTCTTAACCGAACTGCTCCATTGACAACCTCACTAGCTTTGACTTTGCATGTTGCAGTCCCATATATTTCTTCCTCATGACCTAAATCAGATACAAGAAAGCTGACCTTTATCTTCACCACATCAGGCTAATCAACAGCATAATTCAGCGCATCACTGCCAGCAGCCGCATAAAAGCTCAATGTATCATGCTCGGTGTTTTACAGGATAAGGACCTTCTTCACCTTATTCACTTCGACAATGCAGTAGACCTATTATTTGCTGTCATAACGGAAGGTGTAGAAATAGGGACTAAAGACAATGTTGTTGAAAAAAATGTCTACCCATATATTTTGATGGGCTTGGAGAGGAGCCTAACTCTGGAATAGTGGCTTGAGAAAGGGCCAAAAGACTAGTTTGTTGATTATGCAGTTAAGAATGCCGGCCTTTTATTGATTTTTGAAGAAAGGTACCTCACATACATTTGTTCCCAGCCTTAAGTCAGTTGTATTTACAACTCCTATTCCTTAAAAATCATTGCTTTTGACCTCAGATTTGACTATTAAATACAAACTTTCCTCTCCTTTGACTGAAAATTCCACTGTTGTTCTGATTGGCTCATCCAAATCCTAGAAAAAGTTGATATTTGTCAGAGGATGGACCATTTTCTAGTCATTTTCTACCTTTGCAACCAAAGTGAGATTTTCATTTTATGAGAAGTAGACTGATGGTTGGTGAATGGAGATCATCATGTTAGTTATGTTATGTTTGCGTCTAAGTACCTCACGCCAAAATTTGTTTGATTGTGGTACACTTAAACTTCTAGCTCTTTCTGCTCTGACTTTGATGAATCCATAAAATTTTGCAGGATTCATTTGATCCGGCCACTTCTTCTTGATAGTCGTCAATTTATTGGAACCTATCTCTGATGAATTCAATCGACAAAAGGTGAATATTTTTCCACCCTTAGTCAAAATAAAGTTGATCTCCTCTGTTGAACTTTTGATCAGAAAATGCACTATCTTCTTTATTTTTGTTATTTTTCCCTTATCAATGTCCTCTGTGAAATCGAAAGCTTTACCGCTATGGGTTATCTTGAACTTGCAACCAACCACATCGCTGGGATTATCGAATTTGAACTAAAAATCATAAAGCATGAGCTAATTAGATTGAAGTAGAAGATTCTGATCGACTTGCGAACGATGCAGATTGATAGCCCATCTAACTTTCAGTCTAACCTTACCGCTGCTCTTGCCATCTTTGTCAATACTGATTTCCTAGCCGTTGATGAGTTTGTTATGACCGAAGGTATTTGATTTGCCATTGAAGACGTTATTGATGAAACTTTTGATTTCCAAAGAGTCAGGTAACTTCACCAGAACCACTGCCTAGCGAACAGGTATGATAAAACTTGAATTTTTGGTGGTGATAGTGAAGTAATTCGGTTGTTTCGTTCCTCTCGCTTGATGTTTTTCAGCTGTGAAAAAGAGGTCCTCAATGATGAGATAATGCGGCGATATATTGTCCGCATATTCATCAGTAAACACGATATCCTTAGAGTCATAGATCATAAAATCCATATTGAGAAATTCCTGCCATTTAGTCTCAACTTTCTTCTTAGTAAAATTCCTACTCCTTAATTCTGGGATTTCTACTTCAAAGTCAAATACTATCATACAATTCTCCCATCGCTGCAAATGAATACTTTATGGTATGACGTTAGATTTTAGCTAGATTAGAATGTCATCTTGAAATTTAGCATTGCGATGATCGAAGGTTGAACTGAAGTAATACTTGTCTTCATGCGTTAGGGAAAAATATGATTATTAGAACCCGTTTTAGTGGCGTAGGTCTAGCCCGCCTAGCCGAATGTGCAATATTTTTACCATCTTGTTTAGTTATATTTATTATTTACACCGATTGATCTGTCACAAAGGTTGTGAAACTTGGTCAGAACTGAAATCGAGCAATTCAAAGAAAAAGGAGGATAAGGTTTGATTGATAGCTTTTTTTGTATTGATGGACATATAATTATTTGATGAGAATTACCATCGTTCTAGCATTGGTCGTACTCTTGAACAGCGTGATGGCTGTCGATATGAAACAGTGTTATCAGGCTGCCCTCCAATTCAAGAATTCCTATGTTCATGCACTTGAAAGAGGCGATGTTGAGCTGATCATCGACGATCTCGAACAAGTTTTCTAAGCCTACCCCGCTCTCCTTGATACCTGTGGTGCCGAGGACAAGGCCAACGAGATGCGAAGTGACTATCCTCCAGCTTGCAGCAAAATCCTTGCAAAGGAGGCCAAGCTCCTGACCAAAATTCTACGCCTCTATTCTGAAAATAAATAAAAGAACGAAAAAGCTATTGTCTTAAGTAACTCCTCTCTTAATTTAGATTCTGCATTGTTCGAAACCACCTATAAGACTCAAGTGCAGAAGAAATGCCCTACCCTAAAAGAAACTCACATGATGGAAGTCAAGAACAAGGGAGATTGCGCTGAAGGTATGTACAGGTTGTCGCTTACTTTTGAGAAATTAGACAATGATTTGGCTGCTGGCAAGTTCAATGCTTCATTGACAGATATGGGCAAAGTTGTGGAGAAAATACCTGATACTTTGGATAGCTGCAGTCAACATAAGTTAGCCACTTGGGTTCGTAACAACTACCCCGAAGAATGCCTCAATGCAGTTGGTGCTTTTGTCCGCGAACTAGCCACTCTCGAACACAACTATACTCACATCGAATGGCTAAGAAAACATTTCAAAGATTTCACCCAATCTCTCATCCGTGTTCGCGTAGCCTGTCCTGCTCTTGAGCATTGATTCCATTAGCCTTGATCTTGACACCTACTTTACTATAAATTATATTGGCTTATAGTCGTTATGCATCGGCAGACCAGCAAGAAAGACACCCATAAACATCACGATCGCAGTTTAGATGATTTTCTTAAACATCTCAAAAAATACAATCTCAAGAGCTAGCGATATGATCGGATTCTGTCGCCTGATCGATTTGCTCCCTATCGACAAAATACAACCCATACTCTTGAACGATCTCGCACGCTATCGGGCAAACATTCAAAGAAAACCACTAAAACCACCAGACATAAGATATAAAAAATATTGGCAGTCTCCAAAGAAAAACAAAAATCGAGTTCTTCGAACATTATCAGCAAATCCCAAAGTGCAGTAAACCTGCCGAACCCAGCTGATCTTATTTCGGATTTCAGCAAAAAAATCAGATAGGCTGAACATGTGCTTCAAGGTAGGAGCAAAATGGGAATGCTTCTATGCAAGAAATTTCTGGAAATGCTGAATGAACTTGTTGAAAATATGGTGCTCAATTTGCAGCAAAATCTTGAAGAATTGTAAAAATCCATCTACGAGCGTCTGGAAAAAGAAATAGGAGAACAGGCCGAGATTAGAGCAGCAGGTTTGCAGCGAAAAATCGTAAAACTAGAAAGATAAGCATCAAAATTGCTGGAAAAAGAAAATTACAATTCTAACCTCATCTACCATCTTCGACTGCAAAGTACCACCAATTTCTATCATAAGACATCGACATCGATCGTGCCTTTGGGCAATGCGCATACGGATCTGATTAATTTGGTGGCCTAGGTTATGGACACAAGTCTTCATAGCCCTCCAATTAATCTCTGAACAATTTATAAAATTCCGAGATGATCTTCGTCAAACGCAAGAAATAAGAACAATAGATAGTCCCTATATACGAGCCCTAAAGGCATTAGTTGACTTAATGGCCCCGTGAGGTCTAACGCAACAGTTTTTGATATTTTTTTGAACATGAGTTGATATGAATGTTATGCATGATCTCAAGCAGCCCAATATGATCTAGCAATGAACTCTACCATATCGTTGACATCTTTAAACTTCTAGGCAACATCGTCAGGAAATTCGATTTTGAAATCTTCCTCAATCAGAACAGTCAATTCAACGTAGTCCAATTCATTCAGTCCTGCGTGAGATTATACAATACCTAATTCCCACCATTGAGTGTTGAGAGTCATCTTTTCGATATTTTTGCAGTTGTCATAATTAGCCATGATTCTCGCTATCCTCCTGGCGACTTCATTGGGGTTCATATAGTACCCTGAAATATATGAAGATGGTACCTGATTTTTGATTCTTGGTGACTACAGCCTGATAATCGATCTCATGATGATGTCCTCCACCAAATTGGTAACGAAGAGGGGTTATTAATCTACCCAGCAACATTCTCTTGCCCAAGTTTGACAGCATTGATTAAAATAAATAATAAAATAGGTAATGCTCATCCGGTCCAACACTGCTCGGAACATCCTGCCACAACATCATTCCTCATATGAAAAACATCGAGCAATCATGAGGGAAAAGACTAGATAAATATTTTCGAAGAATAGCTCTAGATCTAGTTAGAGAAAATTGTCTACTGCTCTGTTTGGTACAACAGATAGGACTAATAATTTTTTCAGGCCACCACAAACACAGCAAGGGTATTATGCCAAGTAGCTACATCTGGATGTCAGAGCGGAGTCATCTGTGAGACCATTCACTTAATCGTCGGGAAGATGCCATCGAGCCGAGTCGCCTCTTTCTGTCATCAAAACAAGATCAAAAGTGTTCAGCAATCATTAATATCCTATAGGAAATCCTTAAAAATTTACAAGAAAGACTAATTTTCTCAGGAGAGGCTCTGCTGTCGACAAGGCAATAATAAACAATGTCCTCAGAAGTAAACTAAATTAAAATGTCAGTAAAACCGCCTTCAGCTACTGTGACCATCAACAAAACAATGAACTGGCATTAATAATCGCTTCACAGATACCTAAAGGAGTGAGGGATGTCATTGGTGCTGAGTAAATGCTAAGAATGACGCATATTTTAACAGGAACGCAAATCAAGAGTATCAACCTAACCAGGATGACCAAGACGGCAATAGATGATGCCAAAGCTCAGCGACTTCGCCCTCAGTAGTAAGACGATAACTCCACTCTCAAATCTATCAAAAGATGGTGAAATATGTGTACACAATGTGATTTATATTACTTGTCAACTCATGAAAAAATATACTATCACTCCTCAAAAATCCATTAATTAGTACTCTCGACCTAAATCGGTTGAAGGGCCCTAAGAAATATGTCTTTCTTTTATTGTAAAAACGAGCATTTGAGGGCCTGTTCCGGTGTGATCCTACTCATAGGGTCAAATTGAAGCATACTACACAGCAGTTAAAATTATGGATAGGAAATATTTTCCTTGGGGCCTAACTTGATCTGGCATTGTCTATTGAGATTCAATACCTAGGCTTGATTCTTGCCTGGGAATAGCGGTTGACCATAGATTAAATGATAGTAGATAGCTCCCAAGCTGAACATATCGCTCTAAACACACAATCTGGCCTTCTCAGCATCTCTAATCTTAAGGATCTCGGGAGCAACAAAACCAGGAGTTCCACATCTGACGAATATATATTTTGATTCGTTTATATCAGTAGCCAGTCCGAAGTCCACTATCTTGATTGTTTAGCAATCCTAAGAAACAATGATATTTTCAGGCTTAAGATCTCTATGAACTATTCTCAGTCTTGACAGCTCTTTCAAACCATTTAAAAGACCCTTCAGCAATTTGTGTCTTTGCTCGGTGGTAGGACTTGTGTTTTTTCTGAGGAAAGAGTCCAAACTATGCCCTTGGATATACTCCATCGAAAGATAAAGGGAATTTTTGGTCTCATAGACGCCATACAACGTGACAAGGTTGGGGTGTTTGATTCTTCTCATCAACTTTATCTCATTTTCAATGGCATATTTGCCATCGTTTTTGAAGGCTGGTTCCTTCATGAATGCCTTGATTGCTACTCTGCGATTGGCCCGCATATCTTCAGCTAAATAGACTGTAGCGAAATTGCCTTTTCCTATTTTTCTCAAAGGTCTGAAGAACTCATGAAAATCTCTTCTTGTGATGTACTTCAATAGATGATTTTCCCATTCTTTCCCCCTCAGCCAAAAATCTCGCTCCAAGGTGACCTTAGACTACCCAAATGAGAACTCCAATCCAACTGGTTATCCACTAACTCCTTGGAGGATGGCAAAGTGCAATCCAAACTGGAAAGGTATGGTCCTATTTTTATCTTTCTGCACAATCCTCAGTTAATGCGAATAGAGATAGAGATCGGTGAGTTGTCCTTCAAACATAAAGGACTAATTGATGATATGTTCGGTGTCATTTGTGGCCTGAAGTGGTAGATTCTTTTCACACTCCATTTGATAATATTAGTATACATCAAATTAGCAAATGGCTAGCATATATAATCTTACTTGATGGATAAATTTCATTTCTAATAAATTGTGTCACTCCTGCTTGAAATCAAACGTGCACTTCAAAAAGGTGGACAAATTAATACACCCGACTTCCTGCATAAAATCGATAGATGTATCAGCAAAGTCACATCTTACGTCAATATCTGTGGCAGTAACATGTAACTCAGTCAATCCAAACCTCTCTCTCGCTAATCATCACTCTCCCGTTCGGCTATTGTCGGCAACATCAGTGATCATATCGAGTTCGATAGTGATCAATTTATCAAGTACCGTAAAAGCACAGGAGAATAGATTAACAAAGTAAACAAAAGTTTTGTATTCAAGGAGGAAAATTTAGAGATAAAAGATCAATTAGTGGAACCGATTTAGTCCGATGTTCTTTTGGATTATTTCGTGTTGAGATACAACTTAGCCTATAACGATTATTAGGTCTACGGCAAGGCTGGCCCAGCGACAGATAGAAAAGTATTCGTGGATCTGCTCACCTACGATAACAAAAGAACACATCTACATCAACTTCAAAAAACTGAATCAATGACTAATATCCTACGTTAGATCTTTTCTCAAAGTAAACCAGGTCAACCTTTCATCTTACCCAATTTTCAGTAACCGTAACCAAAATATTTGTTTGTCTTTACGCTGCCGTAGTGTGCCTCTCATGCTCGGGAATATTACAGAACTGAGACTATATGTTGCTTTGTTAGTAGAGAGTTCATGTTAGGGGAGCTAGCGCAGTTGATGAATGAAATATCGAGGTTTTGCTTCGAGCAACAAGTTAATGAGGCTTCTCAAGTAAATTAGCAACATCTATCAGAAGCCATCGTTGACCTCTATGCCAAAGTAACATCTATACTTATGTTAGAAAAGGTATCTGACAATGGAAAAGGTGATTGAAAATTTCTTAGACAAACGTGATAAACTTACCCAATCCAAACTGTTCAGCACCAAGATATAAAGACCCTTCATCAACTCTATTGAAGACTATTTGCAAGACACTACCGAGTTGTGGTCTTTGGTCAAAAAAGGAAAAGACCAACAACTCATTCAAACCATCATCCTGCTCTACTATCTTGCCATGCTTTAATATAAAATCGTTTTGCTAGCTAATAGCAAAAGCAGACATCTCATCTCTGAACTGATACTAGGCTTAACTAGAGCCTTGCATCCTCTGACCTATATCTACCCTATTGTTGGAACTACCATCACCTCACATCACTTTTAGTTTGCCAACTCGCCAGTACCAATAATGGTGGGCTTCTGGGGTCATTAGAGAGATTATCAGGCCGCGAAGAGTGCGTTGAAAAAATTAGTAAAATCGCAGAAAGAAATGTCAGCTTCATAGATAGCCACTTAAACACTGCTGGCAGTCGTCGACCTCGAAGACCATTCTTTATTATTCCTCGACGGCGCTTACAAATAGACCTGCAGAATATGCAAAAAGATTCAAAACTACATTGGCCAGCAAACCTCCTAGCTAGTCAGTGTCAAACTCTCTCATCTGACACAATTGTTGGTCGAAGGCAAACGTGAATAAGAGTGGATGTTGACTCTGTAAAAGAACATGAAGGTCACCCAAATGTACGACTATTTAATTTATCGCAAATGATATGTTTGAAATTATGGAGCCAATATTGAAAAAAATATCATCTGCCCTTCTTGGTCGGGCTCATACTTTTGCGAACCTCTTATAATTAACGGTTCTTTCTCAACAAGTTTTATTGGAGGCTTTCGATTTAAGAGGTGAGCTGTTTATCCTAATCCGTGAGATGACTCATGTATGTATTGATCCTCACACAGTTGTTCTCTAAGTTGGTGAACTCATCAGCTGTGAAATTTTTGTTGCTAAATTTCTTCATGACCTGAATGACCATTTCTTAATATTTTTCGATGCGTTGCTAGGGAGAAAATGGTCCTGTGCTCCTTTCCGCTATATTTTTGTATCGCTTGACCAAAGCTTCCTACTCTCCTTTTGTGTAAGTTCGATGCTTTTTGACAAATTATTTGTATTTTTTGCTGTTTCGGCCTTCATCACTCATCAACATCTTCTTGCATGCCTTGATAAAACTTTGGATTTTTTTGTTACTTTCCTCTAATTGATAGTCATACTCCTGACGATTGAATTTCAACATTGTGTTGCGTTCATCTTCCTCTGCTAAGCGAATCATTAATGCTTTCTTCTACCTTGTTTCTTTCTCTAGTTTAGATGTGATTTCACCTAACATGGTGCTGCCCTGCTAAAACTTGTCCTTTATGTCTCGCTGCTGTATCAATCTTTGCAATTTGGTTGTGCTCTGCTCGAGGTTTTCCGTCAACTTTATTCTTTTCGCCATCTGATCCGAAATAAACTCCTTGAGGTGGGTTCTCAATTAATTCTGATCTGCAAGGATGGCGGTTAGTTACTCCTGGTGTTTTTTTCCTTGAATTTAATCATAATCAAAGGATCCCCTTGTAGGTTCTTCCTTGTAATCTTTGCTTGAATGTCTGTGAGGATAGCCAACTGGTTCCTTGACTAATTTTTACAGTTCAACTTCTAACTTTTTTATAGCATTTCCTGTCCTGATCACCTCTCTTTGTAGCTATTTCTTGTAATCTGACTTCTATTCGAATCGCATCATTTCTGTCCCAAATTTAGCAGAAAGGCTCTAAAATTTGCCTCTGAGGCGTTCCATCTTGTGTTCGGTCGATTTTCGTTGCGCATACTCCTACTCACGTTTCAGCAGTTATGTCAGTACTTCGGGATGCTCCAATTTGACCTTTATAAATTCTACCATCGAATCGTTCCAATCGACTTTTCCCACTTTCATCGGAATGTTGCAAAATACTATCGATAATAGTTTAGATCAGCATAACAGTTGAAAAGCAATAAAAATCAAATAGATGATCCACATATTATGCTTTGGAGGGTTGAACAACGCTTCCGAAGAGCTTCCGACTCATTTGATGCTCGGATACTCTTCTATTTTAGGAGAGCGATCAACTCGTCTTTTTAGATGATTTACAGTTACAGTTCAGAGCAACAACAAGAGTAGTTTGGATTGATGTTTTAGGAATCGAAATCGAGAGTGCGGGCTGTCGGTTTACCCTTGCTGTATCTGAACAACCCCTTCCCTCCTATATTTTCTTAGTAAGCCAACAATCCCTAAATTTAATGTTTCCGCTCAAATAATTTAACCTAAATGATTAGACTATCCATCTGCTTCTTCAAATTGACATTCTCAGTCTCAAGCAAAGCTATCTTCTCATTATAGGCTATCTCAATATCTTCCATCCTTGATAGTTCATCTAGATGCTGTTTTTGGAGGGAGTCAATTTGGGCGAGGAGTGCTTGATTATGTTGGCGTTATTATGACAGTTAAAGTTAGATATCGTTGTTGCGTCTTGTTAGTTGCTATTGCTCATCTTTTGAGGCTTGTAGTTCAGCCTATGATCTTTTGATTTTGCGCTAAATGAGTTATTTTTCACCTCGGGACGTATAATTGTTCTGCTCTGCTTGATGACGTTGCGTCCTGATTTACATCTTTTTCTGCCAACTCTCCTTCTAGAGATCATGTTTCGATATTACTCTCTGTAATTAATCTATCTTATCTACTAACCTTTTCCTTTAGTTCTGCCAGTTAAAGGTCTATTTCTACATCTTAGACAATTTCTGTTGCAACCGTCCATTCTCATCTTTGGCCCTCTGCCAATTCTTCTCAGCAAAGTTGAGCCTTAGCTTGAACGATTAATTTTGACTTTCTTGCTCAACTTAAAGAAAGGTCAGATGTGATGATTCTGACATGTATAGTACTGGTTAGTATATGGAATGTAATATCAAATTATATATAGGGCCGAATATGCTTTAAATCGATTTAATTGGCGCTAGTAATATAAATCAAATGCAGTCCTCCGGTCATATCGAACTGATCCTCGGTCCTATGTTTTCTGGCAAGTCATCTGAGATGATGCGCAAAGTAAGAAGATACTAGCACGCCCGCAAAAAATGTTTGGTGATCAACTACTCCAGAGATAACCGCTATTCATTCGAAGATGTCGCCTCCACTCATGACAAGTATGACCTGTTTTATACCTAGAATCACCATCAGAGCTACAAAAGCAACCACACTGAATGAAATCAAACTCAAAGCTTTCCAACATGATGTCATAGCAATTGACTAAGGACAATTTTTCCCTGATGTGGTTGACATTGCAGAAGAACTGGCTAATGCTGGTAAAGTGGTCATCATTGCTGCTCTTGACGGCACCTTCCAACGTCAACCCTTTGGAGAATTATTAAAGTTGGTTCCTCTTGCATAGATAGTCACTAAATTGTCAGCAGTCTGCATCGATTGTGGTCAAGAAGCTGCCTTCACCCGTCGTACAATTGATGCTCAGGAAATTTAGCTGATTGGAGGTGAGGAGACTTATAAGCCTGTTTGCAGGAAATGCTTCAATGTTGAAAAAGAAGAAA
>Ga0100378_1004519_pt1 | contig 12945 bp, 17 predicted proteins | sample CryGeymeta201502_FD_81535 | JGI IMG/M metagenome (GOLD analysis project Ga0100378, IMG submission 81535) | Groundwater microbial communities from Crystal Geyser aquifers in Utah, USA - Crystal Geyser metaG 2015-02 | ecosystem: Environmental > Aquatic > Deep subsurface > Groundwater | place: USA...
AGTTGCTGAGAAATTAGGATGGGCTTTTGATATGAAAAAAAAGCCACCTGGTCCTATTTTACAAAAAGTGTTTGTTCAATTAGAAAAAACAAATATTTGGTATATTCCATACAGTTGGATGGTAGCAAATTGGTCGTATACTAATCCAGTTGGATTTAAATATTTACAAACTACTATATTGAATGGAAAAAAAGAAGAATTTTTATTAAGAATAGATTTACCATATAAAGGAGTAGGTTGGTTTATTGATGATAATCAAGCTAATAAAATTATTGGAATGTTAAATAAACGAAGAGAAGAAATGAAAATAACAAGTCCTAAATGGAAAGTCGTCTTATCATGGACAGCAAAAGAATGTGATTTAGATCTTAAAATACCTATTAGACTTAAGGGAGAGACTACAATTAAAAGTTATAAAGAAGGACCAACAGAAATTGATTTAGTCAAATGGGGTACTAAAGACTCAGTAACTGGAAATACGCTACAAACAGGAGAAATAGATTCTACGACATTAGAACCAACTGACTCAATTCAATTTTATGTTGCAAACTATTCATTTTACAAAAAATCAATTATGGAATCAGGAGCAACTGTTACTATATTCAATGGAGATAGAAAAGTCAGCAGTATTCAAATTCCACAAACAGGTGATAAAATGTTCCCCTATTGGTATGTTGGAGTCATGTATAAGTATGGATTAATTGTCGAAAATATTTTACCAAAGCCTCAAGCTAAACCAGTTGCTAAGCCAAAACTTAGAAAAGTAAAAAAGATGAAGAAATAAATAATTATTAAGTATTTTTACTAAATAATACTTTAATATTTGTTTTGTTTATACATTGCTAATTATTATTTGATTATTAGTTTATATATAAAACTATTTAATTATAAAATATAACCATTAAACAAACTATGAAGTCTCCTAATAAATATGATAATATTGATTTATTAGTAAATCAAGAACAAGAGAAGAAAATTGAATCACTATTAGAAGATTTTAAGAAAAAAATTGATAATTTAAATGAAAATAAAAGTTATCAAGAAGCAATTAATATGTCACATAATATATTTTCTACTTTAGTATCAATTACTAATAATCCCAAACATGTAATTATCTTAATTAACTAAAAAGCTTGATGTTGTTAGAACCGAACTTGTAAAAGTATATAATTATAAAGCATTTAATCATCTTCAAAAAAACGAACTAGAGAATGCTAAATTTGACTTAGAAGCATGTTCTGATATTGAACTAAGTGATATTGATCTTTTTGTAACTACCAAAAATAATCTATCTTGTTATTTTAATGCTAAAGGTTTGCATAGAAATGCAAAAACTGTATTTGAAAGCATATTACAAATAAATACATTAAGTAAATTGAGTGAGTTTAAACAAAATTATAAATATAATGATGGAAGGGATTTTAACAGCGATTATTCTGACATAGCAGGTGATTTTTCAAATTTGTGTACAATGGAGAATAAATTAAAAAAGTACAATTATCAATAATATTAATAATTATAATATTGTTAGTTATTATGAAGGTTTAATTAATGGAATGAACTCAGTCGCTCTTAATCAATATACAAAACTTACAAACAACTTTAAAAAGCTAGCATCAAAAAAAGTTTTAGAAAAAATAGATGAAAATGAAACAAGTAAAAAAGATGAATCAACGAGTAAAAATTTACAAGTTTTATTATCCTATTATAATATGGGTGTTCAACAAGAATATTTAAAAAGAGTATGTTTTAAAATATTAATAATAAAAGGACAACGATGCTAAATCTTCTTACGACACAGCAAAAAAGTTATGTAAGTTTATTGAAAAACCTGAAGAAAAGAAACTGGTTAATTCTTTAAATTTTAATAAAAAACAAAATGAACACAAAAAGGAAAGAAGTAAAAGAGAAATTAATTCGAAATCAACAAAAGAATCAAAAGAGTTAAAAGATTCTAATGATAAAACATGTTTAATAAAGTAAATAGCATAATAATTATATTAATTTTTTAATAAATAATTTTACAAATTATATTAACTTAAATACTTAAACATAATTTAGTTTTCAAGATAGCTTTTCAAATCCTGAACTTGCTACACTAAGAGTTTATAAAATAGATTTAAAAGAAAAAATTAATCTGCTTGTAGGATCAGAAGGAGTATTAGGAGTTATGGTATATTAATTTAATATTAAATTATATTGTTTAGTTGATTTTACATATAAAATATACTTATAAACTTTTAAATAAATTGATTTATTAAATCTTAACCATTTAGCATCCATACCGAAAAGTTTTTAGAGCATCTAGTCCAAAAGCAAGTAGTCCAAAGAAATAATAGAAATGCATATTATATAATTTTAACTATAAATTATATATATAAATTATATAAATAAATTATATTAATAACAAAAGTATAATTTATCAGTAATATTATATTATTGCTATTTGTAACTATTGTCAGAATATATTATTTTATAAGTATTATAAATTTTATTATATTATAAATTATTATAATTATTTTCATAATGGACAAAAATAAGAATATAGATCAAGAAGGTAATTCTGACTCAGACAGCTCTTACTCATTTGATGACTTTCAAACTCAAGATGGAAACAATAATACTAATAACATCAAATCAGAGCAATCAGAAAAACTAAGACTCAAACATGAAAGACAATTAAATGCAATAAAAGAACGTCTAGCAAAGAAATACAGTAAACAAAAACAACAAATATCAAACGAAGAACTAACTAAACTTGCTCAAGAAGAATTAGTTACTAAAGATAATAAGAAAAAGGAACGTAAAGAAAAGAGCCATAAAAAACACCTCGATAATTTGAAAGAGCTAAAATCAAGAAAAAGTTACTTTAATGAAGAGGATAACTTAAGAGAAATTCAAAATTACTACAAAGACTTATTTCCTGAAAGCAATAAAGGATTTAACAAGAATGATTTTATTAAAAGCAAAATTAATTATGAAAATTTAAACAAACTAACCTTTTCTAATTTTAAAAAAGCAAGAAGAAGAGAATACATTTTCTCAACTGTTGAACGGAGAGAAGATTTTACTTTAAGGTGTATATACACAGATGAACTTATTGAAAATGAAAACGGAGAAAGATTTACCAAAGTAGATGAAGAACATAGCTTACCCCAATCTTATCAATCTGGATCAGGAAAAGGAACTGGAAGGGATATGCATCAAATCTTTGCTGCAGAAAAGTCAGCAAATGGTCAGAGAGGTAACTTACCCTTTGGGGTTGTTGATTTTGTAAAGAAGACAAAGAATAACTATTCTGAATTGATAAAAGAAGATAAATATGGTGCTAAGTATAATAACTATTTAGAAAATGGAAATTCAACAAAAAGTTATATCCCTAAGTGTAACAAAGGAATTGTATGTAGGTCTACATTATATGTTCTTGTTTGTTACTCTGAAGCCTTAAATTCTGAGGTATTTCCAATGGAGTTTTTAGATTGGATTATTTATAATGCCAAAAATGAGCCGATTTCAATATTTGAAAAGCATAGAAACAGCGAACTATTTAAATTGCAAAAGAATAGAAATCCTTTTATTGATTTTCCAGAATGGATTGATTTAGTTGATTTTAAAAAAGGATTCTTTAAGTAATTAATTTAAACTAATTATTTTATTGTTAATTCAGCAATAATTTCATTCAATTAATTTAATCTCTTATTTTAAAATAAATACTTTAAAATTCTTAATATTAATATTACTTACAGATTATAAAATGTTATTTAACAATATAATTTATAATATAAGTTAATATAAATGATTCAATTTGTCTTACTCGTCAACAAACAAGGACAAACGCGATTAGCTCAGTATACAAACTACAAGTCAATTAAAGAAAGAGCAACATTAGAGGGAGAACTAATAAGAAAGTGTCTTTCTAGAAATGAAAAACAAGTAAACATTAATAAACAATAATGCAATACTATAACAATACTCATCTCATTACTTTTTAATATTCTAATACCTTTATTTTTAGTGTTCATTTTTAGAACACAGAGAATATAAAATAGTCTATAGAAGATATGCTTCATTATATTTCATTATAGGACTTGATCTCGATGAAGAAGTTAACGAATTAGCTTATCTTGAATTGATTCATACTCTTGTTGAGACTTTAGATAAGTACTTTGAGAATGTGGTAAATTAGACTATAATAAAATATTTATTATAACTTAATCAATTTACTTCAATTACTAGTGCGAGTTGGATATTATGTATAACTTAGAAAAAGCACATTATATTGTGCAAGAGATAATTTTGAATGGATGCATAGTGGAAACTAACAGAATTAATATATTAAACAATGTTTATCTTATTGATAAGTCAGAAAAGTAAGTAATAGAATAATTATATATTCTTAATAATATTTATGCTTAACATGATTATTAATGTGATTTTTAATTTAATAGAGCTTAAATTTTATAAAAAGTTATATGAAAGTATGATATGAAATTATTGCAATAACTATATAGTTTTAATTTTATTTGAAAACTCATAATGAAATTAATAGAAAAATAATATAATATGATATAAAATATTATTATATTACACATACATATTTATACAAAGTTATAGCTTATAATAATATATATAGCAATATTCAATGTAGAAAATTCTTAATATACTCTTTTCATTTATTACTTTCTTATCCTTACTTAACACTCAATACTAATTATAAGGAGAAATCTTATTACAATTATTACAATTGAAAAAGTTAGGATTTGAGGAGTAGATGAAATAATGACACCCTATCAATAGCATAGAAAAAAGCATTATTAAAAATGATAATAAGAGTGAAACTATATTTCCTTTATTTGCTTCTAAGTTTTTTTCTTTTTTCTTCTCCTCATTAATTTGCTTTTTTAGTTTTAATTCAGGACTATTGTTATCCTTTTCATCTTTTTCTTTTTGCTCTGAATCCAAAATCCTTTCAATTGCGTATTTGAAAAGTTCATAATTATATTCACCATTTGAGAAAATATCTTCTGACATTCTATATTTGTAACTTTCAATAAGTTTGACAATGTCTTCATTATTAAGCAACCGTCTATAGTGAATTTATATTAATTTCATATATGTTATGATTTTATATTAAATACCTATCATCATCGTTTAATAATGACTGTAAATGTAAATCGATTTTTGCTGTAGTAAATTCATAATACCATTTAAAATGATAATAATGTTGTAAATAACTTTCAATTTCATTATAAGCAATTGTTAATTGTTCTTCATTATTAGTTTCTGTAAAGAACTTAATCGCTATTTTGTATTTAACCTTCATTCTAATTTGAATAAAATATATTATAAATGTATTTATTTACTCTTTTAATATTTTATATTGTGTATTCTGATGATTCTCTCCAGTAAACAGGTAATCTTCTAAATTCAAATTTTTATCCTTTATTGTATTATAACTTGTTTTTGCTTTTTGGATTAACTCTAAAAAATATAAGTAAATATAAAAAATATAGTAATATTTTATCTTACCATTTATTTTATTAAATTCATTGTTTTTCTTTTCTTCTATTTGTTTCATAACATAATCTAATTGTTCTTGATATATTTTCGATTCGATATTATGCTTTAAACTAATTGCCTTTTGAATATCAACTAAAGCAAGTAAATTTGATTCATCATCAGAAAATTTATTGTAGATTCTAGTTTGAGACCTTCTGAAGTAAACATCAGGATTATCTGAGTTATATTCTAAACATTCGTTAAGACATTCAAGAGCTTCTGAGTAATGTCTTAGCTCCATATATGAATAAGAAAGACATAGGAGTAAGTTAACAATAGAATAATTAAATTGCTCATCTTCCATTACAAATGTTCTCGTTTTGTTAATACCGAAGATTATATCTTGATCTAGAATTGGTTCTAATCCATTAGAATTTTGACAATTTAAATTGCGCTTAGGGTCCTTAAATTCTATCCACTTTAGCAAACTATAGGCCTATAAATATAATAATTATATAAAATTAGGAAATTTTACATAAGTATACATCTTGATTGCTTCTCGGAATTGTTTCTTTTTCATTAATTTGTTAGCAAGCTTTTTGAAGTCCCCGCTCAAATAAAATACTTCTAAAAAATCTTTTTGTCTTATTTTCTTAACTCTTTCTTCACTAAAGAGTGTGTACTTTAAATGTCTTGGTATTTTTCTCAATTTTGTGGTTTTCTTAAGAAATTCATTTTTAGATATGTCTCCCTTGATCTCAAAAAGAAAGTCAAATTTACCATAACGATTAATTTCATACGATAAATTAAAATGCTTATTTATTGGATCATTTTTATCAATTGAATATACAAAATTTTCGGAAGAAAGAATACTTTTAATACTTTCATTATCCCCATTATCACAATATTCACTACTATCAAAGTTTAAGTCATTAATCTTTTCTTCTAGTAAGATATCATCTTGAAAATCGTTAATTATGTTTATTGAGTTAAGCTTCTTTTCATTATCAATATTGTTTTTCTTACATTTTACACTTTCAGAGAAACATACACTACAATCTTCCTTAAATAAGCTATTTTTCCGAAAATTTTTATTAACTTTCATTGTTGCTGAAAATTATTAATTTAATTTATTTTGTTAAGTTTTGACTAGAAAGTATATATTAATCTCTAAATATTACTAAATTATTAAAATTAATTAAGAAAACATTACTTAATTATAATATATGTAAAGGTCAATATATGCTTACAGATCACAGAAAATAGAAAAAGGTAATTATTTGTTTTGCCTTTAATATGTAAGTAGTAGTATTATTAAATATTTTTATTAATTCTCATATATAATATAAAGAATAATTAATTAGAAAAGAATAAGTTATAATTATAATTGTAAAATAAGTAAAGTATTATAAATAATAATTTAAACTGTTTTACTAAATATTGACAACAATGTCAAATACAACATCAAATGAAAGTAAACTAAGCAAACAATTTTTAAAAGAAAAGTGGCTGAATAAATATATAAAAGAGATGAATGAAAATCAAGAAAAAAGAGATATTGAGGTAAATTACTTCTTATTATACTTTATATTAGAGACTTGTCAAAATTAAAGAAGAACAAGCAAAACTAACTCAAGTTAGACATGAACTAGAAGAAACGAAGATTAAAAAGCATTATGACAAACTAAGAGTAATAAATGATCAATTAGATGACTTAAATAAAGCTATGCTAAAGAAAAAAGAAGACGATCAAAGGATATACGAGGAGAAGTTTAAGAAGAACAACTTATCATTAGATATGCATAGTGAAGAAAGAGAAAAGCAATATAAGGAATATCTTGATAGATTAAGTGATAATGTAGATAAGAATGTAAAATATTATAAAGATTTTACTCAAACTCATATACCGAGAAGAGGAGTTAAAGGAGGTCCAGGTTACATTATTCAAGACGTAAATCCTAATAATATAAGTTTATCTGATAAAAGAGCAAACTCAATGCCTGATAATATTGATAATGCATATAATAGGAGTATAAATAATTATCCTAAAGAGGAATATGGGCATCAATATAATACTGGTACACCTAATTATCAACCTAACGAAGCAAATAACAAAAATTCTAGTATTAATAATAACATTGCAAGATATAATGAAAATGATATTAATGAGTATACTAATTTACCTAGAAATGAAAGCAATATAGGCAATGTAAATGAATATAGAAATGAAAATATTCAAAATAGTAATCAATATACTAATCCTCCTCCTCAAACTCATACAAATCCAAATAATCAAACAACTTATTCCAGAAGTTATGATCATAATACTCTATTAACTAAATCACCAAGGGACCAAACAAACCAAACTCAAAATGAAAGATATAACCAATATAATGCTAATAATAAAATCATTAATCAATATCAAAGTAATCCTAATGCACATGCTAATAAACCACCTAGTAGTCCATTAGTTAGTAACAGTAATTAATATTTTTAATTTAATTAATAATAGATCAACATGGAGGATTAATTTCAACTGATGTAACTAATAATGAAATTCTATATAAGGCATATAGTGGAGATGAATATAATCAATATCATAATGTATAGTTTATAGTTATAATTAGGTTAAAAAACAAGCTTTAGTTTCAATTAGAGCACAAATTGATGAGCATAATAGATTAAGTATGGAAGAAAGAAAGAATTTAGCCAATGATAGATTAGAACAGGTATAGCTTATTATATAATTTTTTTAAATTAATACTTTTAGATGGAAAAAAATAAAGCCTATGAAAATGACCTAAAAAGATTTAAATTTAATCAACAAAGGAATTATAAACAAATATTAGATAATCAAGTAAATTTACACAAAGATTTAAACTTTATTTCTTCAATACCTAAAACTAAAAATCTTGAAGATACATTAGAACAAGTAAGTTATTTAATATAAATCATATTTAGAATCACGAATATGTATCTCATAATAAACATAAGATAAGCCTTGATCCAAATTTTAACAACGTAAAGATTAGCGTAAATCCTTATACAGACAAAAATTATCAATTAGGAAAAGAAATGTTACATCATAACCCAATTACTAACCCAGTTCCAGATTATAAGCATAATAAATACCTTTATCATAGCTTTTCTGGTTTAAGACTTGCAGGTAACAATATAATAGGATAGATACAAAGGATAAAAAGATAAATATTTGATATATTTTTTATTTAAATAACTTCTAATAATTTTATTACAAACATATTATTAAAATACTCTTAAATGAATATTTCTTATGAATTTGTATTACTATATAATATAATTTTTTAATTTAAAATTTTAAATAATTAATTATTAATAATTAATTAATAAATGCCTCATTATCCAGACGAAATTGAATACAGTGATAAATATTTTGATGATTTGTACGAATATAGACACGTAATATTACCCAAAGACTTATATAAAAAAATGAGTAAGAATCGATTATTAACTGAAAATGAATGGAGATCGTTAGGAGTTCAACAATCAAGAGGGTGGGTCCATTATGAGATACATAGACCTGAACCGCACATTTTATTATTTAGAAGACCAAGTGGAACTGATCCTAATACTGGAAAAGCAGACCCAAATATTCTTCAAAAGATAATGCTTGAAGAAAAAGGAAATATCTAGAAAAGTCTATAGATAATATAGAATATACTTATTTATATATACAAATATATAGTTAAAACATTAAAAACATTAACAATATTTAACGTCAATATATTATATTATATAAAATGAAAACTTATATATACACCTTAAAATTCAATTGCTTATATCATTATTTTTAATGCAGATATGTTGTTTAGGATCTGCATATTTTTTAGGATTTAATAAATTTAGATAACTTAAGAGTTAATATTACTGATTATATATTTTCATAAGATAATAATTTTAATATTGTAATTAATAATATGAGTAATATGAATAAATCCATAAATGAACTTTTTAATTTAAATTATGATAATAATTATATTTACAATATAATTATATATTGTGTTGTAATTTTCGTCAGAAATCTCATATTTCTTTAAAAAATTAAGTTTACTCATTATCTTTTAATTAAATTCTTTATTTAAGTACTTCTATTTTTAACTACTTTTTTTTAATCTTCTTTACTTTTAGTAATTTTTAACTACTTTTGTCTATATTTTATTATATTATATCTCTCCATTTTTCTTATAGGTACTAAATTATCAAAATTATACTTACTTTATTACTTCCATATAACACTCTTTTTATAATATAATCTTAATTCGCATCTTTATTAAAAAAATATTATAAAGAAGGAAATTAAAACAAAAACTTTATATATTATAATAACTATTATTACTAATTAAATTATTATTTCTTATAATGGAACCTATATTAAAAATGGACCAAAACACTGATAAACAAATCAATGAAAACGAAATAGACTCTACTAAAATATTCTTCAAATTCATTAAATTAATAAACAAAATTAGGAAACAAGTATTAGAAAGAAATATTACTGAAATTGTGACAGAAGTAGAGCCTGAATTAATCGAAATCAGAGATAGATTAGCAAGTAATGATAAGTAAAATATTAGAATAATTCAAATAATTCAATTTAAAATAGACTTACTCATTCAATTATACGAAGACTTAAATACTTTTTATTCGAGTCAATTCATAAACAAACTAGTGCTCTATTTCGTTACATACTAACGACTATATTCAAAGTAATTATTATCCTTATATCTAAAAGGTAGAAAACATCCCAGCTGACCCCAAAATAATTAGTAGTAATTTACTATATGATGATATACCTAAGGTTTTTAGTGACGAAGTAGTTTACGAATATGATAAGTTTAAAGACATTAATACTTTAGAAATGAAGGACCTTGGTAATTTAGTGAACTCGACTCTTTATCTTAATATCGAACCCGAGATTATAAATAAGAATTTAAAGTTTTTAGGGGATAATTATGGGAGGATATTACTACATGAGTGGTTTCTTTTCTGGTTTCCACATTATTTTGAAAAGTATGCCGAAACGATTGATACTTTATTTTTAGTTGATGAGTTTATACCAATTACATGGAGATTTTATATTGCTTTAATGGCTGCTTCTACTATGCGAAGTGATTATTTAATAAGAACTATTGAGGACGCTTTTTTATTTCATGGTGGTGATGAAAATTGGTTATTGCATGGGCTATCATATGTACCAAATAAAATCAAGAAATTAGCAAGAATAAATAATATTTTAGCTCATCAACCGTGGAAAATACAAGGAAATGATTTAAATGTAAATATTATTATAATATAAATACAAAGGAAATCACTAAGATCTCAAATGACTCTGATTCAAATTGGAATTTAAATGAGTTAACTCAAGCTTGTTTAATTCTTGTATCGTTTTATCAATTAGCGACAATAACTGAGTCGTTAGGTTTAAGCATTGATGACGTATCCTGTGAGCCAAAACCTAAAATTATAAAAGATGTGCTATTAAAAAGTATTTCTAACTATTTTAATGCTTTTTCTAAACTAATTTATAGAACAAGATAAAGAATTAAAAAACAAAAAGATCTTTCATGACAATATTGATATAATATGCGAACAGAAATGTTATGTAAAAGAAAATTTAGACTTAAATAAGAGTATAGATAGTGAATCTGAAGATTTACAAAATAAAGAAAGAACAAAAGATCGTACTAATACTATTATATTTTTTAAAGTTTATTTAAATCTTTAGTAAAATATATTGAATTCGAATACGAGAAGTATTTAAGTAACTATTGCACAGTTTATCACGATTTTGACCTTCATAATGAAAAAAATATGAGTTTCATTGTATATAATTATAATAATACTAATACTTAACAATTACTTAAAACATAGGACTTTAATTGGGATGATAACGGTATACACATACTAAGAGATATGAATGTAAAAGGAGTCGAATGCGTTGACGCCGAGATAAACTATATTTTAGAAATGACAACAAACACGTAATCATAAATTATTAACTCTAAAGTGTAGGAGTTGAAGGAAAAGTTGTAGATACTTCTATAATTCGACAATGTATGATGCATTATGTAGAAAAAGTATTCGGCTTCATTAATGATGACTTTGATTACTCTAAGGTTTAATACTTTTTAACATTTTTATTTTATTTAGTAGGTTAACAGACTTTTACCTAAATACCATAAAATGTTTATCAAAAACGTAGTTACAAGTCCAAGAAATGTGACAAATACAGATTTTGAAACATTAAAATTGACATATAGACCTGAGGAGTTATTTCACATTATTTTACTAACTGCAAACGTAAAGAAGAGATTACAATTAACCTATTTAGCCTCAAAGTTTAATGAATTATTGAAAGAGATAAAATAGAACATTATTGCTAAATAAAGTTAATTAATTAATATTTATTTTTATAGTTTATATAATTTTAAATATTGATTTAATTCTTTTCATATTTATATTCTTTAAGTATAATAATTATGTTCCTTAAATTAGTTTTTTATTTAAAATCAAATCATTTATTAAATGATTACATTTATTCAATCTCATTATTAAAAAAATAATTATCAAAAATGAATTCAAAAAGTCAGTATAAAGAACAGGAAGCACATGATTATAAATCAGTAAGATCTTGGTCACACGTAATAGCAACGGAGCACTTTACCTATAAAAAAACATTAAGAAATGTTTTAAACTCAGGAGAAATAAAAGATAAAGACAATTTTAGTGTTCTTGATTTAGCATGTGGAACTGGTTACTATTCAAGATTATTTAGAGAATTTACCAAAGGGGAAATAATCGGTATTGATATTTCTCAAGAAATGATAAATGAAGCTAGACTAGAACAGATAAAGGGATTAAACCAAGAACTAATTGAGTATATTAAAGGTGATTGTTTTGCAGACTTGAGTAAAATGCTTAATGGAAAAAAGTTTGATATAGTTAATGCATGTTGGTTGTATAATTATTGTGAAAATGAAAATATTCTCAAAAGTGCATTAAAGAATGTAAGTTCAGTATTGAAAGAGAACGGATATTTTATAGGTGTTACAACAAGTTATAAAATTACTCCAGGTAATTGGAAAAATTTTGTTCCATTCGGTCATACTCAAATTCCAAAAAATAGGAATTTCAATAGAGATAAATTTGATAATGGAGAAATAACACAATTTGTTTTATTTGAACCTAATAAGTTTGTAGAACCTTCCCAATTTCAGATAGATAACTATTACTATGACGAAAAATGTTATAGGAGCGCTTTTGAAGAAGCAAATTATATAAATTTAATTTTTTATGATCTAGAAATTGATCCCGATCAATATAAAGAGCAATATGAAAAGATACTTATAAATGGGATGATATTTACTGCTAAAATGAAACAATAAAACAATAAAATACAAAAAAACT
>Ga0100378_1004522_pt1 | contig 12941 bp, 20 predicted proteins | sample CryGeymeta201502_FD_81535 | JGI IMG/M metagenome (GOLD analysis project Ga0100378, IMG submission 81535) | Groundwater microbial communities from Crystal Geyser aquifers in Utah, USA - Crystal Geyser metaG 2015-02 | ecosystem: Environmental > Aquatic > Deep subsurface > Groundwater | place: USA...
GGGGATTGGGGATTGGGGATTGGACCCAATCCCCAATCCCCAATCCCCAATCCCCATCCCCAATTTATAATAAAGTAATATAAACAATATTAATTATATTTACTATAATAATTATATTTATTATAATAATTATGTGAATTATGTTAATTAGGTTTATTAATTAATTAAGTTAATCAGTTAATTAATAAATATGTTATTTTAATGTATATTTAATATTTATTATTTTTTCTTTCAATAACATTCATTTATCTAGTAAAATGTAATGTTCATATTGCTTGCGTATATGATTTATTTTATTATCTTAAGGTTGCAGGTCTAAAAGCATTACTATCACCTTTATTATTAACAGTAGGAGTAATTAGAGTATTATTTTTAAAATAGTCATCTTCACTATCATCATCTTTTTTAATTTTATCATTAATACTCTCATCACTTTTTTTATTTGGATCTAAGTAATAATCATTTTTGTCGTCAACTTTTGTTTTATAAAAGGAATCACTTTGAGTTACAACAAAAGCTTTTTTAGCATTATCTCTTACTACTTGATATGAAACAGGACGTTTACTTTTTGCCTCTGCATTTAACTGATGTAGAGTAGGATAATTAGCAGCCATAGAAAAATAATCATTTTCTTCATCCTTTTCGTTTTTATGATTACGTTCAGATTCTAATGATTTTGCCCTTTCTTCTTTTTTGTGTTGTTTTTTTAATTTTAATGGTCTAACAACCTTTTTTTTAATTTCAGTTCTATCTGTGATAACTTCTTCCTCCTGGTCATAACTTTCATTTAGCTTTTGATTTTTATAAGTAGTAATGTAGTTATTAACATTAGTCAAACCTTGACTACAATAGTTTATTGCATCGAAATACTGCCTAAAATATTTATTAATAAATTAATAGCGTTGTTACTTTATTTTTTCAGGATTTTGTTCTTTGTCCAGTAGATTAGAAAGAAACATTAATTTCTTCTCTAAAGTACCAATTACGTTTTTCTCTATATTGTTTCCAGATGGAACACTGAATGAAAAACTTATTCTTTGATCAGGAATTTTATTATCTTCAATTATATCTTCTGATGGAAGCTCTTCAATTTTGAGAAGATTATTACTATTTGTTAGATTATTTTTAGTTCTGTGTTTTATAGGACTTTCAATCCAGTCATCTTCTTGATTTTTCGTGATACATATTCCATTATAATTAATATCTTTTAGTTCTCTGTTTTTTATTTCTTTTATTTCTCTATATGTTTTATGTTTATTCTTTTCAAATCGTTTCAATAATGAATACCAATAGAAAATGATAATGACAATTGATAAAGCAAAAATTGCTCCAGCAATATAGGAAGACTTTACGTAAACTACTTCAGCATACTGGCAAGTAAAATATTCATTAGATTTCATTTGAGATTGTAGGCATGATCCATCACATTTAAAATTTCTTCCTGCATCAGTTATTTTAGTTCCTAAGCAACTTCCAGAACTTCCAAATTGCCACATAGATAAGCTAGAAGCATTTGCATCCCAGGATAAAGGTATTAATGAAGAAGTACTACTACTTATACTCCAACATAAATCATTCCCTGTAAATTTTCATGGTGACGAATAGATAGGTGACAACAAATAAGAAATTTGAAAGGTTCCTTATGATGGAATGCTTATATAGCGACATGTATAGTATTTTCCTTCATTAAATTTATTATTCTGGCATGATCAATCACAAGTCATTGATTGTGAGACTTCAGCATGATTTCCTGTACAGGAAGTATTATCAAATAAATATATGAATAATTTATTCTGAATAGGGTCCCATGAATTTTTTTAACAGAAGACTTACCTCTAAACCAGAAGTCAGAATAACCAGTAAATAAAACATTTGCCATATTACTTGTTATAGTACATTGTGAATCTGTGAAATCTCTAGTAGCAAATGCTCCTATCGATTGTACATCATCTGAAATGATTGTGTCAATCAAAATTAAAAGTAAAATTAACAATGTTTTCATTTTTATATAATTTATTGTATATAAATAAATATATACCTTAATTTTCAAAATAAATAAATAATTAAATTAATATTATAATAGACTAACGTTATGATATTATCTTCTTAACCTTAACTACGTTAACTATTAGTATTGTATTAAATATCACATTTCTGATAAATATCTTATAGTTTTAACACTAATATAATACCTTGTGTTTGAAGGAAGTCAAAGAGGTATATTAGCTAATATTATATTTTAATTTATTAATAATAAAATACTTTTTTATTTTTATTACCTATGATTGAAATATTCATATAGATAAGGATTCATCCCGACTAAAAGCATTATAGGAGCAGCTGCAAAATAATGGATTATGCATAATATTATTAGTGTAAAGTAAATTATTAAAAAAGTTCTATGAGAGAGCATACCAAATAAGTAAAAATTCTTTTGTCCAAAGGCTTTTGATCCTAAAAAATCGAATGTATTAATGGAATTAATACAAAAACAATATATTAAGAGAAAGAGATATAAATTGGCTAATCCAACTGCATCAATAAATATGAGGATTATTATATTTAGTTCCTAAAAAAGATAAAACTATAACTTCCTTAATATAATCCATAAAGAAGATTAAAAACGTACCAACAAATGTTTTTAAATAGAAGATAGCCATGTCATAAATAGTTTCGTCTATAGTCTCAGATGACAAATTTGATGCTTCTGATAACTCTAACAGTTTGTCGTCGTCTTTATCTTCTAACTTTAAATGATCATTTTCTTTGTTTGTTAACATATTTAAAAAAATAACATTAATATTATTTTTTCTTATTAATAAAAAAATTAATGTTAACTTAATTATTTTTTAAATATTTCTTAAAAAATAATATAATATAATTGTAAAATATTAATAATTACTATAATTGTTTGCATAGTGACATATTCTGATTGTTAGTAAAGTGGTTGAAAAAATCATGTTCTAATAGGCCCTTATAATAATATCAATTAGCCTTATTGATAGTTATCATTAATTTTTGGGTGCTATTAGATATAGGTAGCAGGATAAATTTACTTTAAACAATATACTTAAGCAGACTTAAAGTAATTAACAATTTATCTATAACATCAATATAATAAATAATATCATAAACGAAATTCTCTATGTATAGTGAAATTACAATATAAATCAGTTATTGAACAAATTCTTTAATTGAATACTAATTATAAATAATTTAAAGCTTTAAACTGAAATATAGATAGTCTACTTTCAATTTGGATTTATAAGTATTATTTAGTAATCTTGTTAAAAGTAATATTTAATTTATGCATTTAAACATACATTTTATTATTTTATTATTTTATATTAAATAGTATAATAATTAACCTAAAATATAATGAATAAATTGAAGAAAAATCTCATTTATGAAATATTTGATTTTAATAATATTAAAACCAAAAAGAAAATTACTTTTATGAGTAACCTAAAGTTGATAAAAAATAAACGAATTTATAAATACTATTTATCGAGAAGATATGATAGAAAAGATTTACTGGATATGAGAATGATAGAAATGCGTCGAAATTTAATACTAAAGCAATTTTTGCTAAATTCTTAGTTGATTAAATTATATTAATAAATTATATTAAATGAAAAAGAGGAAAAATTTGAATACGAACTTATTATGATAACTTACATTATAAAGTAGTATTGTCTTTTTATATTTATAATTATTATTCATTAATCATTAACCATTTTGTATATTATCAATATTATATATTAAATTAAAAAATAAATATATTATATATAATGTACAAAATGTACAAGTATATGAAACATGTTAATCATACTTTCACAAAACAAGCTGAAAGTTTTAACAAACAAACACTTTATAATTTTTCCAGCTTAAGCAAAAACAAATGTTTCAATAAAAGTCTTAATTTTAATAAAAATTACACAAATAACACTAATAGTACAAATGGATGGTTAACTTATTCATTAACATACATTCCTATGTCAAAATTTTCAACTAATATAGCAAAACAAAGTGAAGAAGTAAATAACTTAACTAATAAGTGACTCATAAATATCTAATAATGCATTAACATACTTAACTAATAAATTAATTTATTTACTTTATTTAGGAAACTCTAAAAGTCTTAAAATCAACAGACCCAACTAAATTTAGAAACATTGCTATTATTGCCCACGTCGATCATGGTAAAACCTCTTTAGTAGACTGTATGTTAAATCAAAGTGGCGCAACAAACCCTGATCATGCTCATACTATGGATTCTAATGAATTGGAAAGGGAAAGAGGTATTACAATATTATCAAAATGTACTGGTATTACTTACAATGGTTATAAAATAAATATTGTTGATACACCTGGACATCAAGACTTTGGTGGAGAAGTAGAAAGAATAATGGGAATGGTTGATAGTGTATGTTTAGTAGTTTGTGCAACAGAAGGGCCTATGCCTCAAACTAGATTTGTTTTAAAGAAAGCCCTACAAAGAGGATTAAGACCTATAGTAGTAATTAATAAAGCTGACAGAGAATCAAACAGGCTAGGTGAGGTTGAGAACGAAATATTTGAGTTGTTTTGCCAACTTGATGCAACTGACGCACAAATGGATTATGCTTTGATATATTCAAGTGCTAAGGTAAATATATTCATAATTATATACTTAAATATAAATAATTAACTCTATTAATCTAAAATATATAAAGAATGGTTGGTCAACTTACAGCATGACTGATGAGAAAATAAATATTAAACCTTTATTAGATACTATTGTAGAAAGAACTCCTGCACCAGAAGTTGATATAAATAAAAGCTTTGCGATGTTAGTATCACAAACTGAAAGCAACCAATTTTTTGGTAAGATGCTTTTAGGCAGAATATTTTCAGGAAGAATATCAGTAGGAGACAAAATTCAAGCCATAGATAATCTTGGAAAAGTTGTTGGAGTTAATAAAATACATAAAATAATTAGAAGATTTGGCTCACACCAAGTAAATATTAATTATAAGTTTATTCATAACTAAATAACTTAATATTATTTTAGATGGAATTAACTGAAGCAGTTGCTGGAGATATTGTATCAATTGCTGGATTACCCGAAGGAACTGTTACTAATACATTAAATGCTATGGATAGCAAAGTTGTTATTCCTGTAAATCAATATAATTATTGTAGTCTATTCCAATTGATCCACCTATGGTTTCGATGACAATTAAAGTAAATGACTCTCCATTATTTTCAAAAGAAGGTGATAAAATAGCATATACTTTATTAAAAGAAAGAGTATTTAGAGAATCAGAAAATGATGTAAGTATGAGAGTTGAACTTGACCCAAAACAAAAAGATTCAATTTTTGTTTTCGGTAGAGGTGATTTACATTTAGGAGTATTGGTTGAGAAAATGAGAAGAGAAGGATATGAAATGTCGATTACACCTCCACAAGTAATTATAAAAGAAGAAAAAGGTGTCAAACTTGAACCTATTGAAGAAGTTACAATTGATATTGGAATTAATTACATGAACTTTTTATTAGATATGATTCAAGCTAGAAAAGGAATCCTTTCAACCAGTAATGAAATTCCAGGAGAAAGAATTAAAGTTGTCTTTGAAGCACCAAGTAGAGGACTATTTGGATTAAGACCTAACTTAATTGCTTTAACAAAAGGAAGTGTTATTATTACTAGGTAAAATAATTAATATCTCATATAAAAATACTAAATTTAAAATAATAAATTTTATATAGTAAATTGAAAGGCTTTGAGAAATACAGAGGACCATTAAAAAGAAATACAAAAGGTGCTATTCTATGTGTTGGAAAAGGAAAATGTACTACATTTGGTTGCAAAGGTGCTGAAACTCACGGATTATTATACGTAGGTCCTGGTTCAGAAGTAAAAATTTATACTAAATAAATAAGGTATATGAAGGAATGGTAATAGGTGAATTAGATAAAGAAGGAGAGGTTGAAGTTAATCCATGTAAAGAAAAACAATTAACAAATGTTAGAAGTGTTATCAAAGAAGAATATTTTAAATTAACTCCTACTAAAACTTTAATAATTGAAGAGGCTATGGTAAATTTAAGATCAGATGAATTACTTGAAGTTACTCCTAAGAATTTAAGAATAAAGAAAAAAATATTAGATGGAGGTATGAGAAGAAAACAAAAAAGAGAAGTTAGAAGAGAAGATGATATATATGATTTTTAATTAGTAATAAAATATATATTTTGTTTTTATAATTATAACAAAATTTAAAATATTTAACAATATGGTATTATTAATATGAATAAAGTGTATAAAATAATTTATAATATATGAATATCTAGTGATTATGTAAGGAATTTATATATGCATTATTTATGCAGATTAATGCAAATATTTCTGAAGAATAGGATCTTCGTCTAATAAATTTCTAATGTGAGATTCTTTTAATTTATTATTGTCTAGTTTATATGTTGTAGCCTATAATTAATATGTAAATAAGTAAGTTAAAAAATTTATGTTTTGTATTATTTGAATATTAATATTACAAGATCTATAGAAATCTTAACCAGGAGTAAACTTAATCCAAGAGAAAATGCAGCAATAAGACAAATTAAAATTACTCTAATGTTTCTGTTATTAAAATCTATAGATTTAACTTTAATAAAGTTAGCTTTACGAATTTCATGAGTATTATTATGATTGCTATTGCTTTTATTAGTTATATTATAAAGATATCTATTGTCTAATTTAACCTATTATAATGTTAAATAAAAATTAAAGTCATAATTTTATATAAGTTAATATGTTATTATTAGATTGTTGCATAAGCATAAATAAAACTTACAAATTCTAAGTTATAATTTCTTTCATTTCTTTTCATATGAACAATTGGCAAGATTTGGACCATCGGAGATTTAATATTTTCTTCAATTGTTTTGTTTGATTCTTTACTATTATGATTATCTACTTTATTTATCCCATTATCATTCTCCCATGAAGAATTATCAGTATAAGTATCATTTTCTAAATGTTTAAAATCATCATCCATTTGATCTGAGATATATTTTAATTTCTGAATGATCTTAGAGTATTTACTGTTCATTTTATCATTTAATATAAGCTGTTCGGAATCTTTTACCTTTTTTATACTGATCTTCTTAAATTTTTGTATATTATTTGGAAAACTACTTGTATGAAGGGTTGTTTTACTCTCTGCCTCATCTAAATCATGTAAATCTTCTAAATATTTTATTCTTCGCATAAAGTATTTATTAGAGTCTAAGAATTGTATTGTTGATCTCTCAGTTTCTAAATAATGTAAATTTGTATGTGTGGTTGTATGAGGAACACTTCTTTTATCAACACTACGACCGCCTACATTATAAGTTTTATGATTGATCTTCTCTATTAAGTCTTGAATAAAATTATTAGATGATGCTATGTTATTATTAGTTAATTTTTGTTTTTGATAAACTTCTCCATTTCTAACTGTAATTAGTTCTAATAAATCTTCATCTTCGTTGATACTGCTAGGGGATAATGATACTGAACTAATTGAACTAACTGAACTATTATTAGTATTATTTCTAATAGTATTATGAGTGATTGTATTATTTAAACAATAGAATTGTATTTCGAAATTATTGTTTTGAATATTACTATGTCTTATTTTGTTTATTTGATCGTCAATACGCTTATATAAAACATTGTTTTCTATTTGACCTTTAATTATTTTTATTTTGATTTATAGTACCTGTAATACTTGTAATTCCTGTAAAAACGCTTATTATAAATTTGCCTTTATTGTTAAATGATAACTTTTTAGCAGAGTTGATTATTTCAAGTTTTGATTTACTATTGTATTGTTTACAAGGAAGATTTATGTTATTATTTGCATCTGCAGAGAAAATAAAAAAGCAACTGAAAACTATGTTTAAAGATATAAAGCAAAAATTAAAGTTTTTTCTAAACATTTAAAATTTATTATTTATTAAATTAATAATTAAATATGAGTTGTAATCATTATTCTAATTTAACAATAATTACAATTTTAATTACATTTACTATTTCAATTAATTCCATAAAGATAATAAAGATAATAAAGATAATTAATTTAATAAGTAATGAAATAGATTGATAGCAATAAATAATAACAACTTTATTTATCTATTAAAAGTAACTACATTATGATTTATTATTTCCTATTTAATTCCTTTTATCTCTTTTATTTCTTTTTATGCTTTTCCAATCTCGCTACTCTTTCTAATAAATTTTGTGCCCTCTTATAAACCGGAACATCAACCATCATATCATCAAGCCCAACTGCCCCTTTTCCTTGACTTATTCCACTTTCATATGCTTGTACAATTTTTTCAGCTTCTAATATTTCTTTATGTGATGGTTGAAATCCTTTATTAATAATATCTACTTGAGAAGGATGAATTGCATGCAAATTTGCCTTTATATCCTAATCGTTTTACGTAATTAATTTCTTTTTCTAAACCTTCATGGTTTTTAAATTCAACATAAGAACCATCTAAAGCTGTTATATTAAAAGCATGTGCTGTAATTGAATGCAAATTTCGTACAATTTCTAATTCTTTCATATCTTGTGTTCTTGTTATACCTAAATTATTGCAATAGTCTTCTAAGCCAAAAGCAGAAGCTAAAATTCGGTTTTTGCCTTTGGAATATATATCTTTCATATTAATAATTCCTAATGTACTTTCAATCCAAATTATCAATTTAAATTTATTAATAGGAAACTTTAATTCAATTTCTTTTTTAGTTAGTAAGTCATCTATCTTTTCTATATCGTGAATAGTGTCAATTTTAGGGATAGTAAATCCTGAAACAATTGACAAAACATCATAAGTAAATAATTTATTTGTATCACAAATAAAATAATCTGTTTCAACTGCATTAATTCTTGGAAATATTACTTTATTCTTTAAACTTTCTTTATTCTTTATTAAAAATGATGATATTAATTCTCTTGCTTTATTTTTTTCATGATTTGGAACAGAGTCTTCACAATCAGGTACTAATACATCTGAGTGGATATGTAAAGACTTATTTAACATTTTTTCTTGATTACCAGGGATAAATAAAGCTGAAGTTACCGAAGTAATAAAATTAAAGCTATTGTTTCCAATTATTGAATATCTTGATTGGTTAATAGGTTTATATTGTAAATGTTTATTAATTAGATTTCTAGTTGTTCTAATAAACATTTTTGTATTTTATTTTTGAATTAATAAATAAATTTATGTAAATAATTTAAAATACTTAATAAACTTAATACAGTCTAATAAAAATAAGTATAATTAACATAATAACTAACTAACTATAATATAATATGTTATGTAAATGTAAATGCAATAATGTTATTAAATTATATGTAATTTTGTTTATTCTTAAATATTTTAATTTTAAATTAAATCTTCAGCACCAAATCTTCCCATATTTGAATTTAAGAAATCTTCTTGGTGTTTTATCATCTGTCTAAATTTATTTTGGGTCAATGGCCAAAATCCAAGAAGTAATAATAAAATAATAAAGAATATTTGATTATCAACTCTTATATACTCTTTCATGAATGGTGAATCGTTTCTCCATCTCTTAATTCCGAATAATGCTTCGGCAGACCAAGCTATAATATTAAGATTAAATTAGTGATTTAATTTATTTAATTACTTCCTTGTGAAAAGTCTCTTGCGCTAGGTAAAATAAATGGTGAGAAATTATTTTGATCATATTCAACCTTTAATGGTTTCTTTCTAAATGGATTTATTTTTCTTCTTGGTAGATATTCTCCACGTAATTCAAAAGGAGTCTTTCGTTCTAATAAATGATCGTTAGGTTTATATAAATCTAAAATATGTTTAGGTCTTTTGACTTCTTCCAATAATATTCGTGTTCTTTTAAACATTTAATTTATTTATTAATAATAATTAGTAAATAAATATAAACTTAAACAAATAAAATATACAATAAACAAATAAAACAAATAAACAAAACTATAGAAGAAATAAAGAAACAAATAAATACTTATATAGTCTTAATTATAATATATAATATCTTATAGCTTATGCTTTTACTTAACTTTTATCATAAATAATATATATTAAAATTCAAAATCATTATTATCTAGCGTCTTTGTGACTTTATTCTTTCGCCTGGAGCAAAACATTTCATTGCTCATTTTATCATTTTTTAAATTACTATTATTTTCAGGGCTTCCTTTTATATCACTACTAAATAACACTTTTGATGATTTATTATTTTCTAAATTACTAAACTGAGAATTAATTGTTGGTTTGCTACTTGTTGTAACTGTTGAGCCAGTAAAGGATTCCTCTAAAAATTTATATGCTGATCTTTGCCTAGTATTTCCTACTGGCTTTTTAATATATACATCGCAGTTATCAAAGTCAATATCGTCTTTTTTGCCCATTCCTGTACTATTATCACTTGTAGGACTTTGACTTGTATCTTTTGTACGTTCATTACTTTTATAATCGTTATATAGCCCAGTATCAACTTTGATTTCTTTTGGGCTTGTGTTCTTCATAATTTGAAATTGGCTTGTACAATTTAATTCAGAGTTTGCAATTAGATCGTTAATATTACTTTTGTTAAGAAAAGGAGTTTGACTTGGCTTATTGTTTAATTGTGATAGAAGTGATCCTTTTTGAGCTAATTATTAATAAAGTAAATAAGAAAAGAAGTAAATAATTATGTAAGATTATTAAGTTAAGCTAAATTTATTTACTCGTTGATAAGTCTGAATTATCTTTTTTGTCTGACATTATCTTATTAATTAAGTCTGAATTACCGGTGTTGAAATTATTCTGTGGCATTTTCTTTAATAATAATTAGAAATATAAATATACTTGATTAAACTTTTCAGTCTTAGCAAAATCAGTAGGTTCTTTAGGGTTTGTTAATTTAGGATATATCATATTGTCCATATTTGTATCGTATAGCCCTTGGTTTGGATTTCTTCTTGATCCTCCTAACTTTACTTGTTTATTATCGTCTAAATATATTTATTTTAATATAATAATATACCTAATTTTTTATTCATAACGATAGGACTTTTGTATGGTTCATTCTTCATCTCTAATGGTGAAAATACCTTTTTAGAGTTAGAATTACCGAGATATTCGCTACTTGACATATGGTTATGTTCTATTGGCTTTTTTAATAATCTTTCATTTTTAATATCTGAATCAAGTGAACCCATATGCATATCCTTTTGAGGGAAATAATCCTTATCGTTTTTATTATTTGAAGAAGGAAAGTTCTTATTATCATTGTAGTCATGTAAATCTTCTTTATAGTCGAATTCCTAATAAGAATAAATATAAATATAAATATTAATATAATAATATATTAACTTACATCTTCAGAAGTAGGACTATGCTTAACAGTTTTTATATTATTTTCTTTTTCCTTTTCTTTTGCTTGCTCTGCTTTTATTTTGTCAATAACTATAATATAAGTACATTGTTAAAACATAATTAAATCATTGTTAAAATATTGTATTGTTAATTTTTTTAATTTATATTACTTTTAGTAAAATCTTGAGTATCCATCAACGGATTCTTTTTACTTGAACTATGTTTCTCTCCTCCACCGAATACTTTCGTATTACCTCCGCTACTTTTTGTCTGTACTTCAGGAGTTTGTAGTCTAGCATTCAGATTACCCTTACTAAAAAAGGGACTATCTAACAACTTTTGACAAGTAGGTCTTTTATTCGGATCCATCTGTAGCATTTCATACATAAGGTCTATTGCTTCATTTGATGCATCTGGAATAATTGTCTTTAGGCTTACACCAGGAAAGTTAGGAATTTTAAAGTCCATTTTCTTTAATAACTGTTGACCATCAAACCAGTTATTTATTGTTTGTGAGCCTAGTATAGCGCATATTTTAATCATTTGATCTTTGTCTGTTGCTCCAGGAAATAAAGGTTTACCGATATATAACTCTGCCATTATAGCACCTATTGCCCATATATCAATTGGTGAGTTATAATTTGTTGAACGTAAAATACACTCAGGGGCTCTATACCATCTTGTTGATACGTAATCAGTATAAGGAGGAAGTGAACGGATTTCTCTAGCTAGTCCGAAATCTGCTATTTTAATTACATCTCCATTTACAAGAAGATTTTCTGGCTTAAAATCTCTATGAAAAAATCCATATTTATGAATATATGCTGTTCCTTGTAAGGTTTGATAAATAATCGACCTAATTTGATTTTCAGTAAATTTTTGTTTATTTTTCATTAATTCATATAAGTTCTTCTCCATATACTCAAATATTAAATTTAGTACATTATCATCACGGATCATTTCTTTCAGTTTAATTATATTTTCATGTTGGTTTAATTTCGCAAGACTGTTTACTTCTCTAAGATTTTTACATTCATCCCAAGAGTAATATTTTTTCTTCATTGTTTTAATTGCTACTATTTCGTCTGTTGTTTTATCTCGTGATTTTACTACAGAGCCAAACGTTCCATCTCCTAAATGTTGAATGTATTCGTATTTGTCCATTTTTTTTATTTAAATTATAATTCATTGTTTATTTAATTTAATTATGTTTTAATTAATTACTGAAGTTTTTTATTAATAATTATTATATGTTTTTATATATTTATTATATATTATTTATATATTATGTTTAACTCTGTTAATTTGTTATTAATTTGCATATATATTAATTTAAATTAAATCAAATTAAAATATTTATTTGGGGATTAGGGGATTGGGGATTGGGGATTGGGGATTGCCCAATCCCCAATCCCCAATCCCCAATCCCCAAAATTAACAATTAGCATAAATTAACTAGTAATTACTAACATAAATACTATATTGTTTTATTTGAATTTATATTAATTAATTATATTCTTATTCATATGTTATTTTTTAAC
>Ga0100378_1004524_pt1 | contig 12940 bp, 12 predicted proteins | sample CryGeymeta201502_FD_81535 | JGI IMG/M metagenome (GOLD analysis project Ga0100378, IMG submission 81535) | Groundwater microbial communities from Crystal Geyser aquifers in Utah, USA - Crystal Geyser metaG 2015-02 | ecosystem: Environmental > Aquatic > Deep subsurface > Groundwater | place: USA...
TCAAAAATATGCTCTCTGGCTGACGTTCGATAAATTCTCAATTTTTTACCTTTGATGGAATTTGAGTCAATCTCTTACATTCTCAAAGATTTTCTATACAGGGCACATCCGAAGGAAATTCTTCAACTCACCTAACTCATATAGCTATAGTCTATGTCAGCAGAAGACTTCTAATAAAGCGCAGAAGAGTCAACATCTCCAAAGAGCCATTTTGAAAAAGATGGTGAATCTCATGAATTTTACATCAAACCAAAGGAAAAAGCTAAAAGATGGATGCCTTACATGACTGAATATTTTATCAACTTACCAGGATCAGTCAATGCTCACGAAAAATACTACTCTTTTGACGAAAATTGTTATTTTCTGTACCTGTTGCTGAAAAATGAGGAATACTGGGAATCCAAGATCGACTATCAATATCAAGGCTAGATGGAGAAACTGAAACATTCTATCAAGATTGCTTCCTACAGCCGGGGGTTCAAGCTTCAGATGGGGACATATTTCTACAAACTAATGAACTATATTGATTTGGTGGCCTTCTTTGATGGCGGATGATTTTAATGCATCAATATTTGACATTTTTTCAACTATTCAGAGCAAACTATCAGGGCCTTGGTTCGTCTTTTTTGTTTGGATTCAGACCATACTTCAGTTCGAGCTCGATAATGTCCTTTTGGCGCTTGCCCATCTACTCGTCCAAAGCCTTGAGGGTTGATTGGAGCATTGACACAGTATCTCTGAGTGATTGCTTAGTTTATTAGAGGTCCTGTTCGACAAGCACACCTCCGACGACTTTCCAGCATTTTCGGGGTCCAGGCAAAGGATCAAGATTGGCGAGCACCAGATTGTTTTCCCTCCTTTCTTCCTAAAGCTCAATGTATCTTTTAAAGATTTCCGAGTACTCCTGTTTGACTCTATTGTAATGTTGAGCGATTTCCTGTGGGACCGACATCTTGTATTGAGGTGATGATTATAATTTAAATAAGTTTAAAAAAAATCTAAAGCAACTCAAAGAGATGCTGTTGCCGACGTGGGACTTTAGAATGACGAAACTACGAGGATATTTATTTTTATTAAATAAAATATTATAATAGAGCATTAATCCCACCAGAGAAAGTTGTGGGGTAGGGAGGCGGTCTACTACTCTTGTTGGTTTATAATTAACTTTGCTAATTGAAGTGGCACAAGTTGTTGTCTAGATTAATTCAAATGAGATTTATCCAAGCTACTTAAATATTCAATCCTAGGTTACCGCATGAACCTAATGACTCACTTCACAACACTGAGTCCCCAGTTCAAGCACTATGAGCACAATCCACAGGACCCTCCTACTCCCCAAAGAAAGGAGCCCTAAAGCCTCCCAAACCCCTACATCGCCTTCGAAAAGAACTACCCAAAGAATATCTTTATCACCCTCATCTAGCATTTAGGATAAAGGGGGTTGAAGTCTACCTATGAGGAGTGTGTCGGAACTCGCTAGAGTTTCGAGAGTAAGAATGTGGTCTCACTGGCAGAGATCCACAAACTGATTAGTCAAAGTTGGTTTAGAGAAACTATCAACTTAACTGCTTTGGTGTCAAACATGTCCAACAAAATTCTAATGAACTCCAAGATCAAAAAGAAACTATTTCATCTTCTTCTCATTAAAGAACTTTTCGCTCTCGAGCCCTGCGACTGTAAAACCTTCAAAAAAGTTGTTAGTAAAAAAGCTAACTAAATCACAAGCAGTAATGCTCAGACCCACCCTCTCTTTACTCACCCTAGCGCCCTTATCTACCTACTCCACTTGCTTGCCGGCGCCCTTGACAAGAGCTCTCAGGAAGGCTTAACTGACCATCCTTCATCCGATCAGTTACTATTTTAGGAGTAAGTAAATAAAATCAACACGGGTTAAGAGCCTCCCCTTCACACTAAAAAAAGCTCTAAAGAGTCAAGCTCTAAAGAGGAGTCCAAACTCTATATCACCAAGATTATTTGCAGTTTTAATCAGTTTTCTGGGGATTCTTGCGAACTTTATGACATGGTGGAAGATGTAAAGCAGCTGATTGTCGAAAAGGCAGAGGAAATAAGGGAAATCTACAGTTTACCAAAATATGTTCCTGAATGGGAGTATTTCAATACAATTGTTATTGACAATTGCATGAAAATGAAGAAAAATAGACAGCGACTGACCTTCTCCATGTTCAACCAGTGGATCATGGAGTTTAGGGAGATGACCACCAGCAACAAAGGTTTTTCCGCTCTCAATCAGACTGATTTCGTATAGAAAGTAGAACCCTTCAGGCCAATAATCCTGATCCGCCCTCCTTGTGAGGAGATCAACTGATTGAACTTTGTATATACCTGTCCTAATCTTAATTAATCCCTATCTAACTTGGAAACACTCAGGAAAGTAAGAATCTATGCTTCTCAAGTATTGTTATTTTTACTATTTATCACTTATGCATAATATAACAAATCTTACTTAATCTTAAATGAAAGTCATCAGCAGGAAAAGTCCGATTTTTCTCCAAAAAAATAATTCAGTTCAAATTATGTCTAGCAGCCTGAAAATTAGGGGGTTGTTATTTTTTTTTCAATATCTTTCGTCTTTTGAGAGATTCAGAAATCAGGAATCTTATCCTTTCAAAAGAAGCATAAAATTAAGAGTCAGTTGAGTCAATTAAAGCTTTTGATGCTTGGAGCGCTACCTTACAAGATGTGATTTTTGGGAGGTTTGGAACGTTAGGAGCCTTTTTTGAGACTTAATTTGAATGTTTTAGATCCCATTTATACCCGAGACTTTATTGCTTTTTGTTAAAGGCGCTTATTTTAAATTTTAATATTCTTTTATTGTCTCTCCTTCTTTACTTTTTACAGAACCCCTGCCTTATAATTTTTAATTTGGGTAAAAACATAACCTTTGAGGTTTTTAGGTTGCTTAGGGTCCTTTTCTAGGGCTTGGGAGCTTAAATTCTAGCCATCCAATGGGTTTTGTAATTGATTCCCTTTTTGCGTGGCAAGATGGACCTCGAGATGTCTCCTGACCCTTCCTTCTCCTTAGAGGCGGAGCATGAATACCAAGGCAAGCCTACGAAGCAGTTCTTCGACCGATTCCCACCCGAGGTTGAAGGTGATTCTGAAATGTTTCCCATTGAGATCGAATCATCTCAATCCATCCGTTCACCTTAAATCAAGCTCATGGCTGAGGAACGCAACAATACTATCTCCTAGGAGCCCCAATCCTCTCAACCCCCTCCAATCATTCTAGTCAAGGGAAGCATCAGGAAATCCTAAGGATGTCGATGTTCAAAAACTGGTTGTAGGAAAGGATACTGCTCCTGCCTCAAAAATGGAGTCAAATGTGGACCAAGTTGCGGCTGCAGATAGTGTGACAATCACCGCTTTGTCAAATACTTTAGAGGATTAGTCGAAGACTTCTGGATGCAGGAACCGGACTATAATAAGAACAAACTGTTCGTTTTATGATTTTATCCCATATAGGTTAAGAATTTAATAGATTACCTTTCTTGATTTTCTGGTGAATACTTTTCCATAAAAATCTAAGTTAAAAGTAGGAGTCAATTCTCAACAGTAACATTGCTATCAGTAATGCTAATGGGTCGGATGGATAGATATGATAGTGATGAATGAGAAGGTCAACAATCAGTATTTGGTCAGCAGACTGTTCAATATTTTTTCGAACTAGACCTGTCTCTGCTAATTCGTCATTGTGAACTCCCGCTCCGTCATTTTGAGATGCTCTAAGTACATCTTGTACAGAACCTCCTGCTCGACCTCCTCGTAGTTACCTCTGCTGGGACTTATGTAACTTATTTCACTGAAAAGAGCCTCCAATTGCTAGGGAGTAAACTCATGATCAAAAGATCTCTACATTTTGCGGTAGATCTGCAGCTTGCACATGTCATCTTCGACTGTTTCTCCTAAACCGAAGTTGGTCAGGTAGTTCATAAAATCAGTAGTTTTGTATCGATTCTGCTAGCTCTTGAGGTGCTCCAGAATGCCCTAAAAGGAGTACTCCCCCTATCCCAGGAACCGGCTCTGATTGTGCTATTACATATTGTGATATATGACATAGAATCAAAGGAGCCAATGCAATTAAGGAAGGAAACATCAATTAAAAAGGCTCGCCTGTTGAGAATAATTAGAGACTGAAGGTCACATTACTGAATATTGTCATCGCCGATTTTTATAGTTATTGATTGAGATAATAATATGAATCAACGATAGAAGAGACCTGAAAGAAACGCTATTTAGAGCTTTGTCGATCATCTGGTTCACCCTCCAGCTTTATCCAATCCTCTCAGAAGATCAGCATCAGCCAAAAAAATATCCAATGCCTAGCCAACTCCCGAGCCTAGTCCCGAATTGTTCACAAGACCTTCACCCATGAAGAAGCGTTCGCGATCATAAGATAAATCTTCAAGCATTTTCATGAGCTCTAAAACATACAATGAACCTTTTTCCTCACAAAACTCAGCCAGCGTAACGAAACTTAGCTAGCTCTAAGAGATGCCCCTGATAAAAATTCCAGAGAAAGGAGTGCACTTTAGGGAAAGTATTATTTCAAAAAATGAGCACAACCGGCGCTAAAACGTACCGCTTTAGTGCAGAACTCCTTCGATTTTGAAGCGTAGTCGAGTCCTACGACAGCAGACCATTCAGCGCCTCCAGAGCAATCTGACGGGAAGCCACCTGACTTTTAGTTAAAAATCAATCCCTCTCATTCAATAAGATAAGTAAACCAGAGCCCTTCGCACGAACTAAGTTGTCAGAAAACGTTACAACACTATCCTCTAGAGATACCGCACTAGACTAGGACAAAAAATTCGAGCAGGCTTACATATTCGCAGCGATGAGAAGTACAAGGATGAACTATTTCCACCTATTTTATCTTCTATATACAGGGGCGGAATTGTAAAAAATAGTCAACTCAAGCATGAAACAATCCGTTGGATCAGATTACCTGAACTATTCAGAGATCGCAAGCTATGCATATACAACCGGGCCCCCAGTAACATCGAGATATACTGCAACCAATGGAAGTAATGCAACAACTTCATCGGAGACGCATTCACAGCCATTAAGGATTGCAAACCTCTCCTTGGAAAAATATTCGAGGACTAGAACATCAACACTTTCGGGGCTTACCTGGTCAAAATATTCCAGGAAAATGTGTGGAAGTATGTGATTGTAGACGATCTCATTCCAACCATCCGAGACGACCACGGTAACCAAGTCCCGCTTTATTGCAATATATGCGAAGTGGCCCACAGTCAGCAACCCCTTGAAATATGGCCTTTTTTGCTAGAAAAAGCCTATGCAAGCTACTATGCTAATTACGAATCTCTGCACTTCGGCAGCACGATTGACTTTCTTGAGTAAGTTACTGGCACTTCAAGTGAATAGTTTAGATATACTGCCAATCTAAAGAAAATGAATATGATCATGAGGAGACTGGGCGATTACCTCGAACGCTAAAATACGATATTTTTAGGATACATCGATCAGATGCAGGTCTATATGCCTATTCATAAAAATACTAAGGGCCGAATTGTGGCCAAGCGATCCTATGAAAACCAACCTGAGGAAGTGGCCATCACCATCGATAACATATTTGACTACTTCGACTTGGTGTACGTCATTTCTCCCCTTAAATGGGAGTACAGTGCTGTGAGCTCAGTGGGTCTCAATATCAAGAGATCCCAACATGAAGTCCCTCGATTTGACATCTCCCTTCGCATACTAAAAGTCACAAAAAATGGCCACATCAGCATTTCTGTACGACAGAAAGAGAAACGATTTTACCAAAGTAGCAGTCTGAACTACAAATACATTTGGAACCGTGTGATGATTTTCCAGAAATAATTCGATGGAGGATGTCGCTGGATCACGGGTAAATATTCATCTAACAAAACGATCAACTACACCGATTACTTTGAGGCCGGATAGTACTACCTTATTTTCCTCCCAGAGTGGAAACTATCCCATTGCTACTAACTATCCTTTCTAGCTCTCTCTACTGTACCCATCAGCATCACCAGGAAGGAATATGACGATAAGGAAAGGTTGTTTGAAAAGGGATGTGCAGACCTAGCTCAAAGAAAAGGCAAGTTACAGCAAATTAGCCTCTATGCCTGCAGCTACTGCCTAGTTGAGGAGGAAGCGGGGTTGATGATCGAGAACATCAATAATGAGAGACCCAATGGGGATATCAGGATCAACAGGTCCATCGGCAACATACGCAACCTATCGGCAGTCATCCCGTTTAATCTGTAGTTCTATCTCAACAAGACCAATACCAAGGTGCCATTCAAGACAAATATATCGATTTTTATCCCAAACGATAAGGAGTTCACGGTTGTACTGATGACCCACGGAGGCATTGATAAAAATTTACTCAAGAGGTTCGATTTTACACAGTGATCAAAGTCTATTTTTTTAGTTTTATGCTTTTTTACAATGATTATCTGCTAATTTCGATGAAAAGTCTCGGGTTGACCTCACCTGCTCAACGGACCTTCCCGCCCAAGAAAAAAGAAATCACTGACTCACTACATGATAAGAGATCAGTCAGCAGTTAGAACTCCAACCTCGGGACCACCTTCGAAACCGGACCTATCCTTTATCACTACCAATAAATGAAATAGTAACAGCATAAAAGGTTGGCGGATCTGAACCTGTCTGATGAGCTGAAGAAATTGCTGTTCGGAGTGGAAGAAAACCATTATCTTTCACAAAGGGTCAATGCTAGCGATTTGATCATTGAAAATCATCCCATGAAGGGAAGGTTCATCATGACCAAGGCCAAGTATTAAAATCTAAGAAGGCAGAGACATGAAGAAACGTACTTTCCGCCAAGTCAAAATGTATCTTCCCTTGAAGAGAAAGGCCCAGGCAGTGACGAAACAAACAAAAAGGGAAAAAATCCTTACTACGACAAATAAATAAATGAACTGGAATCAAGAGTTCTGACCCCTCCTCAAGAAGTCACTTAAAATTCTTTGCTTCCATAACGCCACCTTCATAGCTAATAGTGATTTTCTAGTATTAATAAAATAACAATGCACTCTCATTTGCTCAACCCTGAGACTAAGAAACGCACGCAATCAGAAAAACGGATGATCAAGCTGGAAAAGATTGGTTTTGAGCTGGAAGCCGAGAGATTACGCAAATAATACAGCAACGTGCATCTTCTGGGCTAGATGAAGATGAAAGCAAAATCAAACCGGAAGCTACTGACCTAAATACCAGAAAAGCAGTCAGGACATTTTTTGGGTAATCCATTGATACATTCAGAGCCGACGAAGATCATATCAGTGACTGCACACAAATGGGTCATCTGCGACTATTACACTGGCAAATATATCAGAGGGTATAGGGCTCGGGACACCCATTCTCTGACAGTTTTCTCTAAATTGCTAGTTTTCTGTGCTGTCAATACTCTGGCCGAGAAATACAAATTAGACACCAGCCGTTTCTAGACCATTGTTACTCCCGGAGTTCATAAAATGCACCCCACCCAGTGCCACCTTAAAGCTGACGATATTGTTTCACTGTAAGATTTGCTGCACTTGATGATCATGGAAGAGAGTTAGATCTATGAAACAGTGCTGGCTGCCAATGTAGGGGCCTTTTTGGAAAAAAAGCGGCACAAATCATACTACAGTGTCTTTGATGCTAATGACAAATCCTTAAAGCAGCATTTGAAACTCTTCTATGAATTAGTAAACAGTTACTGTAAATTGCTGAAATTGGACAATATTCGCTACGTCGATGCCTAACCTCACAATCGCAAGGAAAAAAATAAGTGCTCTGCCGCCGATGTGGCCGTTTTATCCATAGAGTGCATGAAGATACCTTTGTTTTAGCAAATTCTTAGGAAATTGCATCACAGCGTCAAAGTCAAATTTGTCGATAACGAAGGAAAGTTAGTTTAACACGAAATAGTTATCAACAACAAAGCTATCCTGAATAAGTATATCCCCTACTTTAACGTCTGCAGAAATTGGGAGGAAAATAATTTCATGGACTCTCATTGTTCTATCTTCTATGAAAACCACCAGGAATAGATCAGGCCCATCATCATCGTCTTGCTTGGGTGCTATGGACCCAGTGATAGGGAAAAGGACATCCAGCAAGTTACCTAGTGGTACATCAAAAACAAAAGCAAATCGTAAAGCCTTGCCAACCTTGATGACCCGCTTACCTAACCACCTGCCAAAAAAATGTCAGCTCATAAGTTACCCACTCTCCAAAAATCAGTTAACATTCATGATACGATCAATAAGAAGCTGAAAGCAGATAAAGCACCTACTAGCCGTTATGACGACGCGATCAGGTTCAAAAATAGGAGCACGAGGCTCAAAACACAATTTTGATATATATGAACTTATAATTAAATTAATCTAAATCTCATCATTATTCAGGCTTCAGCAACCTCTGCAATTTTTCAGATCCACAGAGTCTGATAACTTCTTCGATGTTTTCGATGGTTACCTGATCCAGAACTGTTAATCTTTGGCACAGCTATTAGAGCTAGCATGTAAGGAGAGTGATCAGCTTGGATATTTTTTAAGGGGAGAGGTCGAGCATTTTTATTACCACTTCATTGTCATTGGTTCTGCTGAGGGGGCTATAGGAGACTTCCCTTATAAACAGAGGGTTCATTTAGATTGAAGCCTGTTGCCCAGCCATAACCTAGTGCTTGACAAACAGCAAATCGAAAGGCATTTTTTATTCCTTTTGGCTTTCTTTATGTTCAAGTTCACCTCTCGACACTTCGTTGTCGGTGAGTATCATACCTGGTCCTATCACTTTATTAGACCTTTCCTTATCCATGATCGAATCTTAGTTATCTTGTTCTTTGATGTCTTCAAAGGAGCTGAATCCTCTTCCACTTTTGTCAAGAAGGTGCTTGACGAATTTGTTGAGGTAGTCTTTGAAGTTGTCAACATTGAGTTCATCTTGCAGTTTGAATTTGTGGGTTTTGAATAGAGAGTGAATGTCCTTGTAGAGATGGTTCAACTCGAGTTAGAGCATTTTATCATAAGGCTTTTTGCGTTATTACTCATCAGATCCCATACTTCGCTTTGTGTTTTTACCACGATCCGAGTAGCCCTCAGATTATAGCTATTCGCTATCTTAGTTCATGAATTTTAGCTTAAGGTTTTCAATTTAGCTCAAGAACATTTTGCTGGTTTGCTTCATTTTTTACCTAGCTTCCTCTCCAGGCTTGTAGTCAACTGCAAAAGCATCAGAAGCTCCCACTTGAATTTCAACCTAGCACAGTTCAAGGTTTTATTCTTAAATTTCTAGTTAATCCATGTCGAACTAAGCAACCTATCCACGGTGGATTTTCTTGATAACATTTTCCCATCTCTTCAGTTTGTTCTTGAATTTATGGCAAGCCTTTTCTTATTGCTCCAGTTTGAACTCCAGCTCTTGGGTATACTTCTCCAAACTGCCCTCAATGCTCACCATATAGGGATTTGTTTGGATCTCAACTTCAGAAAGTTAAATTTACTATGCCTATACCTCAATGTCTTCTGTGATTTCAATGGGCTGTTCTAATTACAGCCTGTATTTCTTTATTGTTTTTTTGTATTTGGCTAGCTTTTTCTACATCCATTCCATCTTTTTGTTGAGAGTTGCCACTTCTTCATCCTTCAGCTAAATGTCTTCTTTGACCTTCTCATATTTCTGTTCAAGCTAATTCAAGTCAATATGATATTTTACTGGCATATCAGGCTACTCTCCATTTCCAAATCCTGGCTACACAATCCTTTATGCTTATTGAGACTGCTTTGCTATTATTTGAGAATTTCTATGAGCAACCGCATCAATAAGCAGCTTCTCCTCTTCAATACTGGCTTCTTCAACGACTCTGTCAACTAGATTTTGAATCTATTGTGTAACAACTTCAGACACAATTTTCAGCTCTTTGATATTTTTTAGTTATTCCTATTTTTTTAGCTTTTCTTATAGGATTGTTAAACGTTGGGATGAAGCCTTCAGTCTCACTACTTACTCTTATAAAGTAACAATTTCCATCAACAATGATTCATTTCTTTCTTTTAGTTATTAAATTTAGGAAGAGCTTGGAATTTTCTACTCAGCAATATTCCCTTAATGGTGTTATTATGTTTGCTGCTTTACTTCATGCAGCTCTTTCGATTACTCAGTAAAATCCAAGAAGGGAATAATTTATCCTTCCTCTCCTTCTCCCATCGCCTCCAGTCTCTGTTTCAACTCCTCGTTCTCCTGTCTCAACCTCTCCAGCTACTCCTCTCTCTCCTACCCCACTACGCTGCCTTCGTCGTGAGTCACGCTCACTCTTATGTTCATCTCGACCTCAGGGTACTCCTCCTCAATCTCTTTGTCAACCTTCATTCGCAGCTCCCTGTTCGTGTTCCTCAACTACTCGTTCTACTCTCTCAGCCTGACCACCTCTGCCTCAGCAGTCATGATATCCTCTGCGATCCTGTCGGCTGCCTCCTTGTCCTCCATCTCAGCCCTTTTCTTTCTTTCATGTTCAGCCGCCAGGGCGTCAATGACCTGCGACTCCTTCATGCTCCCTTCATCTTCCTCTTCCCCGTTTTGCTGAGGAGTTTCTTGAGGCTTGACTTTGATCTCTTCGCTATCGATCTCTTCTTCCGCCCTGACATCCAGCTCTATCTTGATCGGCTCTTCCTGCTACTTTTCGCCTGTCCCACCCTTCTTCTTTTCCTCGACCTCTTTCTTGTCCTCTTCCCAGCCTCCTGTCTAGCCTTCAGCTGCCTCTCCCACGAAGCCTGAGAGGAACCCAGCCAGTGCTCCTTTCTCCTCGCTTTGCTTGTGCTGCTGCTCAACTCTCTCTGCAATCAGTTCCCACTCGTTCTTTTCCTCGACCTTCCTTGGCTCAGCTGGAAGGGTCTGGGTGACCACCTCGTTCAGGAGCCTTTCTTCTTCGACCTCCAGAGGGATGCTCTCTCTGTCCTCATATTCGCTGATTCTGTTCTTGAGGGTGCTGATCTCGTTTCTGAGTTTGGTAACTTCATCCAGCTCTTCTGGCTCTTCCTCACTCTCAGAATCATGCTTCTGTGTTACTCTGATATTTAATTATAGTTAAGGGTATTATTCAACTTATTGAGTGTTATATCCGTCATTTTTTTTGTCAAGCTTATTCAACTGTTCTTTCAGTTCAACAATTTATCTTTTCAAAGTTGATATGTAATGATCCTTTTCCTAAATCTCTTACTTGAGCTTGCTTTCAGACACAAACTCTTATTTCTCTTCAATCTTTTATATTTTTTTATTTAGTTCATTATTCTTCTCTCCAAGGTAGCTATTACTATTTTGCTGCTCAATCAATTTTTATACAAGACTTTCATTTTATTATTTCAAGTATTTGATTTGATTTTCCAACTGCTCAATAACCTTTGATGGAGACTTACCATGATTTTTCTATTCTCTTTCAACTCTTTCCGCATTAGCATCCTCTAATTTAGGTTTATCAGCTTCATCATCAGGCTGGAGTTCCTTCTTTAGGGATTTATGCTTTTTCAAGTGTTTTAACTATTTTAGCTTCTAATTCAGCTTTGATTTTACAGACTAGCTATTCTTCTTCTCTTTTTCATATTGCTTTGCTAACTCTTTTATAGCTTTATCTTTCTCGTCTAACTCCTTTGAAAGAGTCAGAACTTGGCTCTTTTAGTCAGTGTATTTCATGTGATTGTTCTTTCTGGGTCTGAAGGACCTTTCTATCTTTTATCTTGAAATCAATCCACCTTCGTAAACAGCACTTCTTTCTGTTTGAATTTCAGCTTCACTACGTTGATAAGTGTCAGATTTGCACCTCAAATCATCCGAACCCGATATAGATATATCTTGGAAAAGTCCATTTTAGCCTGACTTTTGGCTTTTGACGAGACTGATTTACAACTAATCTCTGGCAGGCTTTCTGGAATGTCCAAATTCAAAGGATCCTTTCACATGTCCAATATCCTAAAAATCAACTGGCTACTCAATTTTGATAGCTTGTGATCCAGCCAATTTTCTTTAGTGATCAGCCCTCATCTTTTCATTAACGGCCTTTTATTTTTCGAGTTGGTTTCTAAGATAGTTGCACTCAGACTCTAATTTTTCAATGACATTAATAGAGTTTCTGTCTTCCTGACTGAGCTCGATCAGCATGTCGTTCTTTTGACGCATAACAATAATTTATGAGGACCATTTTTCAAATTATCTCTTGAATAATGTATTTGCCTCGGCCAGCTAACTCTTGGAAAATTATATCTGTTCCTTCAATGATGTATTTTCTTGCCTCATTCTGTTGATGAGCTCTTCTTGATCATGATATTTTTCGACATTCGTTTTGATCCAATCAATCTCTCCTGCTAATTTTTAGTTGTCAGCCAGAATCTCTTAGATACTAGCCTTTGCTTTGACCAACTCTTCAGTCTTACTCTCCAGCAATTTTTTTATCATTCCATTATCTTGTTTGAGTTTGACAATCAGCCGACCTTGCTTTTGAATGATGTCATCACTGATGGAACTTCTCCTGATGACAACTGTGCACTTCTCGTAATCACTGTTGCTCGACTAGGACATCTAGTAGTGGTAGCTTTCGTTGGGGTGCTCTATCATATTTACCAATAAATAATTATCGAATCCAGCTAGCTTGCAAACTTAAAATACCCAATATTGTTCAAACTTTCATACAATAGCTGTACCCATTGACCTTACTGGTTCATCCTTACCTAATGTCTTTTCGAAGCTTGCATCATCATAGATCGCAATAACTTTGTTGTGTGAAGAATCATGTTAATGTAGAGTTTTTTTATATTGGAATATTGAGCTAGTGTATTAATGGAGGCATATTTGAGAATTTTATAATTCATATACTTCAACTTATGTTTAAGCAAGAGGAGACCAACAAGGACAAAAAACCCGAAGAGCA
>Ga0100378_1004527_pt1 | contig 12937 bp, 11 predicted proteins | sample CryGeymeta201502_FD_81535 | JGI IMG/M metagenome (GOLD analysis project Ga0100378, IMG submission 81535) | Groundwater microbial communities from Crystal Geyser aquifers in Utah, USA - Crystal Geyser metaG 2015-02 | ecosystem: Environmental > Aquatic > Deep subsurface > Groundwater | place: USA...
ATTTTATTTTTTGGTTGGGGATAAATTTTTTAGAAAAATTTTTCGAAATATTAATTGATTATATTAAGACATAATGTATTAAATATAATTTTCTTTTGATAATTACTAATGGACTTATCTTATAATTATAATTAATTTATTAGTATTATCTAATTATTAATTATTACTAAACTACAATGAATTAATTAGAGAAAATCAATTTATTGTTAAACAAATCAAATGAATAAATAATAATTAATAAATTATTCATAATATCAATTAATAACATAATCAATTAATTTTAATATCAATTAACCACAACATTATATTTAATAAATTCCATTTAGATTTTATAATAATTAATGAACAGTATTTTCACCTCAATCAACGAAGGTATTTATCAATTGACTAGTTACGCTAGCGAAGGATTTTTAGACGGCAGTCATATAACTACGGAAGATAGTAATAGTAGTGTATTTGCAAAGATAACTAAAACTATTAATCGAAATACAAAATGGATAATAATCAAAGCTGATAATAACAATTATAGACTTCAAAGTTTAACTAGTATGGGTTACTTGGATGGCAGACATAAAGCAAGTGATAAAGATGATACTATCAATGCAAAGATTATAAAAGATAGAAACCAATATACTTTATGGTCTATTAGAGATGCAGGTAATGGATGGTATCGACTAAAGAGTAACAGTAGTGATGGATATCTAGATGGCAGAAATACTACCAGTGAAGACGAAAATACTGACATTTTCTCTAAAATAGTTAAAGAAGAAAGTGAATTCAATAAGTGGAAATTTGTTTCAGCTTCGAGTTCAGCTTCATCGAGTTCCCCAACATCTAACATTGATGAGTCTACATTAGTCAATGATAATCTTACAACTCAAAATTCTGAAAGTCATATTAAGGCTATGATAAATGGATTTAGTATTATAAACGTCAATATTGGAACAAAAGTTTGAACAAGGCTTCTTTGTTGGCATTTAACTAGCTTATTAAATTATAAATAATATTATATTAAAATTATAATAAATAATTATTTGTTATTATTTTATTGGTATTATAACTATATTTAACTTATTATTTTTCATTATATACCTACTAATATCACTTGTTGGTATCAATCTATTTACAATTTCTATACAGAACTTATTATTAATCAATTAATATAATTTCTTTATATTACTCTATTTTAATTCTTCAGTAAAATCAGTAAAGTACTTAAGTACTTAATTACTTAATTACTTTATTATACTAAATATTATTAAAAACAATTATTATAATAGTTGACAATAATTTTAATCTATTAAATTATAAGCATTAAATAAAATATAATGGATTCCAATATATTTCAAAATAATCAATGTAAAACCTCACTACAAGTAAAATTAAACGAATATTTTTCTTTTAAAGCTATAGAAATTTATGTTAATTTGTCTCTTACTACTATTAATACTCATAAACCAACAACTAATGTCGATAATAATAACTGTTCCATTAATGAAAAGAATAGTGACCTAAAAAATGACAAAAATATTATCATTAATAATAATCATAACAATTATTCAAAGGAAGATGAACTCATTCTTAGTCTTGTTCTCTTAAAAGAAGTTAATGGGCATTACTACTTATTTTTTAAACTCAACACTCACTCCACTCAACTAAATCAATCAAACAATTTACATACTAACCCACCCGAAGGTTGGCTATTATATAATAAGAATCTTGACAATATTATTTCAAATTTTGAATACTTTCCTATAGACCAAACAAAAAAATACATCTTTTTCAAAACAGAACTTTCAGATTGTTTAAACTACCTAAATGGAAACTCTTCTGATAATACTTCCTTTGAAAGTTGTAATATAGAAATGTTATTGAAATTTCTGAGTTTATGTAAAAGCAATATAATAGATAATGATATTAAATGTGTGAACAATAGCAACAATAGCAACAACAATATTAGCATGGATTATTGTTGTAATAAATTGTGTCTAAGTAATACTAGTTTCGTTTACACCGCTGAGATTAAGCATAAGGAAATGATTGAAGAAGCTACCTCGTCTATGTATAAAGAATTTAACCGAAAATTAAAATACATGTTTAGTAATCAAAGTAATCCAGAGTCTAGTAATGATTATATTGTTCTATTTTTTCTGACTTATCCAAATTTTCTTAATCAATTATGCCAACATAAGAAAGAAGAGAATAATAATCGATTTTTAGGCTTATTTATTAAGTTCTACAAAAATTCAAAAATTATTAAGGATAATAAAGTAATGAAATTAGAGGAAATAGATTACGTTTTCACTTGTTCAGTCATCGATGACATTAATAATATGGATTATTTGAAAATTTCTATAAATATTTTACCACAAGATCTTAAAAACTTATACATTCAAGGAATAAAGAACTTTACCGCTAGAAAATTCAAAGATGCAAATAGTGACTTTAAAAAATTTTTGGATTTAATCCCATTAAACGTTGAAATTATTTCTTATAATGCTTTTACTCTACTTAATTTATGTGAATTTAACTTAGCTTTTATTCAGTTTTATAACTTCTTCCAAATATGTGATAATAGTGATTTGGCTAATCAAACTTTCGAAAAAATTTACAACTTTTTTTCAATTGTTGATAAGGATTCTAATATTTCTTTAGAACATAATGAAATAATTGAAAAACTAAAGGAAATAATAGAAAATAAAGACGATAAACCAAGATTGATTATGAATTTCTTTAACATTGATATTGATAGGTAAATATTTGTTTATATTTAATTCTTTAATTTATGTTATCTTTAATATTAAAGATATGTCAATTTGATAGATAATAATAACGAAGTTATAAGCTATGATAAGTTAGTTTCTTTAATTAAAAATATCGCTGGTGTTAGTACTATCAGTCAACTTGATGGAGGTGAAGAAAACTTTTGTAATATAGAGATATATTTATTAAAAGAAAGTAATGAACCAAATGCATTTTTAGAAGTAAAACAAATTAAACTAACGAAAGAAAATTATTGTAGTTATATAATAAATAGCCATATTGATAATAACAATGAAAATAACAATAAAAACAATATCAAAAGAAAGAAAGTTTACTATCTAAAAATACTAATTACTCAAAATATTAATACCACATTAGACTTAAGTTTATGTTCTATCAAAAGCTCATTGGAAGATATTAACCGCATAATAATAACATATAAAAAGCAACGCATTTCAGAATTAAATAATTATTTTAGGATAGTTTTAGATAAAACAGAAAATCAAGATAAAACTTCATTTGATTATATTAAAGATATTTTTTTATCGGATAGTTTTTATATTGAAGGTAATTATAATCTAATCTAAACTAATATAATATAATAATATTATATTATATTATTATTTAATATAATTTGAAGATTTCATAGAATATGAAGATGTTAACGAACTTATTGAATTTTCTAACGACGAAGCAAGTATTACAAAGACTGATAATAAAGAGAAAATTATCTATTTATTAGAATCACTGAAATCTAAACTTACAATTTATAGATATACAAGAAAGAATAACGTACTTAAAGCAAATGCACTTATTGTATTTAATGAGGATAAAGCATTGACAATTAGATTTGATTTACTTGGGACTACCGATGACCTAGAAAAGTTCTTTAATAAATGTACTTCAAAACAAATGTTTATAAGACTAAAATTAGAAAACTGTGAGCTTGTAGGTGTTTTGAAAAGCTCTGATATGTTGGATCTTAAAAATAATAATGTGATTATTATTGACTTAGACACAAAAACTAATGAAAAAATATATAAAATAATTGATTCAAAAAGTATCAATGTATCAATATCATTTACTAACAAGACTCAAAAACATATATTCTTTAATTACGTTAAAACATTTAAGGAAAATGATATAGATAAATTAAGAATAGTTATTTGGGTTGAAGACCGTTTTGAAAATAATGCTAAATTTGTTGAAATTTTCGAAGGTCAAGGAATATTCTATTTAAGATATTTTACAACTGAAGATGTTATTGAAGCAATTCAAAAATATACTTGGATTTCAAATTTAGAAACAAATTTAAAAATAATAACCAATATGAGCAGAAAAGAAAAGGATATTCCAAAAGGAATTGCTGGTATTGATTTTATTAAGACTATGCTTAATAAATTTCAATACAAAGATCAAATTATGGTTTTCGTCAGTGAGCAGAATAGATTATTAAGATCTAAACAACTGAAGTTAAGTGGATTAACAGACAGTAAGTATGTTTTAGGAACTACACATAAAGATTTAGATAATTTCACAAAGGATTTATAATATTGTTATTGTGATTTATAATGCTATTGATTATCACAATTATTAATAAAAGAAATAAATTATAACTCTTTACGATTTATGTGTATTTTATTGATTATTATTAATTATTATTGATTATACTTATTTATTGAATATATTATATAAAACAAAACTTTAATTATTAATAATATATTTGATAAAATAAATGTAATTTGTTAATTATTTTGAAAGTAGATTAATATTGAAGATGGGCAGGCCGAGTATTTAATTTATTAATAAATATTATATCACAATTATTAATATATTATAAGATAATTCTTTAATAATAATTGTGATAATAAAATAAAATATGTAGTATAATAACTTATTAACTTAAATAGTATAAATTCGTTATTAATTAGATTATATTTACTTAGACTAACTAATTTAAATTAAATGAATCTAAAATAGTCTCTCTAAAACTTATTTCTTCTCTAATCTTTTTGCTACGGCATCATTTCTTTCTTTAATATAGTCATTAATTGATTTCCTAAAAGCTACTTCATCAGTTTTGATTACAGATTCATAATAATTCTTCATCTTGTCGCTGAGTTCATAGCCTGCCTCGATTAATCCGGTCAAATGCCATAACAAGGCTAAATCACAAATAGTAATTTTATCATCTGAAGCTAAATATTTTCTATTCTTCAAAAATATGTTTTCGAGTTCAACAAAAGCTTCATCGCTGATCTTTTTAGCTTCTTCTAATGGAGTGTTTATCATTCCGATTTTAGCATAACTATATCTAATTAAATCCCATGATCTTTGAACGTGGAAATCACAATAGAGGTCAACAAGGGCTCTTTTTTTAGCGTCTTTTGGGTACCAGTGATCTTCAACTTCTCTTGAGTTACATAAATATCTCATCAAAGTATTACTTTCATATAGTATAAATCCATTATCAACTATTGCTGGGACTGTTTGTAAAGGATTAATCTTTTTATATTCTTCACTTGCTGTTTCATTATTAAGTAGATCCATTTTAACTTCTTCATGTGGGATTTTAGTTGAATTAAGTAGGAACTCAACAGGTTTGCAGTATGGGCATAAATAAGAAGTATATAATTTTAATCCTGTGTCTGTGTTCATTTTTATAATTTATTGTGTAGTTTTTTATTTTATAATTAAATTAGAGAAATTATTTAATGTCAAATAATCAGAGAAATTATTCAATACCTAACATTAAATAATTAATTATTTAATAACTAAATTTTATTAGTTAATTAATAAAGTTATGTATGTTATTAATGTTATTAAGTTAATCAATTTAACTTTATTTTCATATTATTTAGTCTTTATTTAAAAGCTATTTACAATAATTTACAATAATTAAATATTTTAAATATTAACAAATAACAATAAAATTAATAACATATAAATTATACTTTAAATAAATGCTACTTAGTAGGTTTAATAAAATTAACCTACTTTCATTAAGTTCTAACTTAAGCAATAGATTAAACAATAAATTTAACTTTTTGAACACATCAATATACAGTGACACACTCAATAAGTTTTTTTGCAGCAAGGAAAAACCTATCAACGATAATAATAAGAAGATTGATGAAAATAAGGATTATAATAAGGAGCCTATCATTAAGGAAAATAAGGAAAATTGTAAGGAAACTATTAAAGATTTAACTGAAAATACTATGAGTAATGATGATATTAGTAAAACAAATAATGTAAATAGTAATGGTTCTAATACAATTAATGCGAATAATATTAATAATGTGTATAATAATGAGAATAATTCAAACGTTGAAACTAATAAAGAAGAAATTAAACCTATTATTTTAACTAGTTCTAAGAGAATTAAAAGAGAAGAAATAATTATTGGAATTTTAACTGATAAACATAGTGTTAAACCAGATAAACAATTTAGAATTAATCATGAAACTCATTCCCATGTTGAAAATATTAGTAATAGGAGAAGAATTATTAGACGAACAATCAATTATGGTACTTGATATAATATTTAGAAATTAAATCATTATTTTAGGAATTCATACTATTACAGAAATAAAATCTTGGAGAATTAGGTATAATGAATATAGAGAGAATCAGCGAAGAAGAATAAATAAGTTATTGCATCCTAGAGATTACGACAATTTACCTGAAGATTATAATACATATACTAACTATACCTTTATAGCCAATGTATGTTTTAACGTTATGAATTTTATTTCAACTCAAGTTTTAATTAATTCTCTTGGCCTAAATATCAGTAAAACCACAAGTTATGCATTTTCTGCTGGAATGAATTTTGTTATAAAAGAATGTTTTGGCCAGGCAGGTATAGTTATTAGATTGATTTTAAAAATTAACTTATATTTAGGTTCTATTTTATTTACTGCAAAGTTTGGAAATAAAATGGAAAAGAACATAATTGAATGGAGAATTGGTAATTACATGCTTGGTAACCTTTGTGTTTTTATGGAACTTACAACTGTATTAAAACCCGAATACTTTATTCTTATTGCTTCATTGGCTAATACTTGTAATTAAATATAAAATAAATAATCATATAACAATATATAACCATAAATAACAATAATCTTTAGTAAAGCTAATAAGCCAAACAGGCAACAACATTACAAGAACAGGCATAATCCAACATTATTCCAAAAATAAAAGAGGAATACTAGAACTAACTAGTAAGCTTACCTTCCAAAGCAACATTTCCTTACTAGTCGGGAATCTATTAGGATTTATAGTATCACATTATATGCCTGTTGGTATTTGTTACTCAATTGGAATGGTTTCCTTATTTGCAGTACTAAATAGCTATGCTGTGTTAAAATCTGTAAATACAATTGTGCTGAAAGAGTTTAATTTTCAAAGACTCGCTATATTATGTGAAGAATTAGTATTAAATAATAAATTATTAAGCCCGAAAGAAGTACATGAAGGTTATACGAAATTTTATACTAGGAAATATAATAATATTTTCTTTTGTACACATTCATTGGAGTTTATTGTTACTAAAAATCATAATAATCAAGAGTATCCTCATACAATTTTCGAAATATTTAAAGAACATAATTTTATCTGCTATGTTAAAAAGAATAAATTTCTTGGAGTATTTAACAGAAAAAGAAAATACGATATTTATGTTATGTTAAAGATAGACGCTGACAACCAAGACATTTTTCTTGCATTTTTATACGCTTTTAAGATAAAATACATGTTAGCTCAACAATCAAACCTTACTGACTTTGACAATCAAGAATCTTTATTTTTATTAAAAGAGACATGTTTGCAATACATAAATAACTTAGATTTGAAAATGATAATAGAACAAATGAAAAATTATGGTTGGATATTTGATTTATCAGCCTTGGAAGCAAAATATTTACGTTATCATATGGTGTTTAAAAATATTTAATTAATATTATATACATTTTATATTTAATAATTTATAAGTATAATTATTCAATTTTTATAATTAATTTTCATAAATTATAATTTATAATTATTCCTTTTAATTATTCTTTTAATTATATTAGTTTTTAATACACTTATTTATATATTTTAAGTATTAGTATAAGAATAAACTATAAAACTTGTGTAATCGTCTTTGTATTGTATATGTTTTCTGAATTAATCTCGTTGTCCTCATTATCATCATCTTCATGAAGCTCTGCATCAGTTAATCCCCAATCATTTAGTTTAGCACTATTTAAATTATCAATTTTTAGTACGTCTTCAAGTTTAATTTCTTTTATTTTATATTTCGTTCCTTTTTCTTTTGATTGTTCTTCTGCCATTTGTTTAACTGCTTTCATAATTTTTTCCTTTAGATCTTTAATATCTTCTTTTGATATTTCTGAGTTCTGATTTGTATTTTGATTGGATTTATTAGCTTCATCGAAAAATTCTTTAAAGCTTTCTGACATGTTTTCATCTTGATTGTTAGATCCTGCTGTAGTATCAGACGCTGTAGAGTCGTTAATATCTTTAGGAATTTCTATCCAAACTGTATCATTTGTCATTTTTATTTTATGCTTCTCCAAATACTTTTTAAAGTCTTCTTCATCTTTAATAGTAATCTTCTCATCATCGTCTTTGTCATAGTTCCCATATTGATTGTCTTGTTTGGTTATATTTTCTAAATCCTCTTTTTCATTATGTTCATAAATCTTATCAATCTTATCAGAATTAGGGCTATCTTCTTCCTCATCAACATCAATATCTTTAATGCCATTTTTAGCTCTTTCGTTAGAATCTGCTTCTCTTTCAGCGACTTCTAAGAATTCTTCTTCGTCTTGACTTGGTTCGAGATCTGGGTCTTCTTCATCTCCGAAGTAATCTGTTAATTTTTTAAGGTTTGTGTTTGCCTTTTCATATTCTTCTTTATAATATTTCATGTTTTTTGTTATTTTCTTAGTAGCCTTGTCGACAATATCAACTTCTCTTTCTTCGTCAGAGCCTCCTTCGTATGATTCTAAATCATCTTCGTCACGTTCTAAAGTAGAGTTTTCTGAGTATAATCTATCATTATCTTCTTCACTTTCATCATGAACATAACTTTCATCTTCATCTCCGTATTCATTTTCAGCTTCATAACTCTCATTATAACTAGCTCCAATAGCATCATCCAATTCATTATCATCCTCACTTGGTTCATTTTCAATGTTTTCTTCACTTTTTTTACTAATTTCATTTTCATTAGCATTATTTTTCTTATTTTGTTTCTTATTCTTACTTTCATTTATATTAAGTTTTATATTTTCAATATCATTAAATGCTTTCGAGGTTATTTGTTTAATTTTAGCTCTGATATCTTTCATAAAGACCTTTTTACCTTTTATGAACTTTTCCATATCTAAATCTGCATCATAAAAATGATTTTTATTTTTTCTTCCCTTTCTTGCTTTTTTATCCTTTCTATCCCTTCTGTCTTTTCCGTCCTTTCTGTCCTTCTTATTCTTTCCTTCCTTTCTGTCTTTTCCTTCATAACTGACTTTCTTACCTTTTCTATCTTTCTTTACTTTCTTCCCTTTTTTCTTAACTGTAATCTTTATAGTACTTGATTGAGATTTGTCAGATTTTTGCTTAATTTCTGAATGATCTGAATTTTCTTCTTTATTTAATTCTGAATTTCCATAGTAGCTATTTTTATCATTTTGTTTAGCTAATCTTTCTACTTCATCAAGTCCAGCTATATCTGCCAAACTTAAACAATACAAACACGCGAGTATTAAAGCAATAAAACATAAATTTTTAGATTTTTTAACAAATAACAATGAAGTCATACAAATAATTAATTATAGTAAATAATAATTTTTATTTATATGTTGTTGTGTTGTAAATATATAATTATTAAATAGTAATTATTAAATATAGTAAATAGTAAATAGAAAATATTTGATATCCTTTATGTATTAATAAAAATATCATTTCTTTTACTTCTATTCTTTATAATTAATTATTTACTCAATTAATGTACTTCTTAATTATAATTAATTGTTAAAATTGTTAAATTGCTAGATTTCAATCCAATTTATTTTGTTATTAATTAAATGCAATTTATTACAAACATAACAATAACAATAAATTAATTAATAATAACAAACATTAACAAACAAAAATAACAACGAACAATGAGCAATAAAAAATATTAATTATTCAAACATACTATCCTATAAAAATATAAAAATTATACCTAAATTTTACCTAAATTAAACATAAATTAATCATAAATTTAATATAATTAAGTTACAAATAACAATTAACAATAATTTTAACTATAATAATTAACAATTAAACAATTAATCAATTAAAGTAATGGCTAAAGTAAAAGCCCCCAAAGAAAACTTCTACTCAAAGTAAATAACTAAAATAACTAAACTATCAAATATCTAATTTATATTACCTTCAATAACCTTTAAAACATTTATCAATTATATTAAAATTTTACTAAAACACTTTCATATAGATTAGTCAAAACCGTTTACCAAGACAACAAACTCATCGCATCACGCCTTAAAAATGAATGGAATCACCAAAGTGACCCTATTTTACAATCAAATATAAATGTATATACAATAACATAACATAACGATATAAGTATTGCAATATACCAGTTCCCAAAAAGAAATCTTATGTTACGAATTACTTAGATAGGATTGAAAAAGTTAACTTACAAGCAGAAAATAAATTACATAAAGCTTACAATAATAATAAATCAGTTCATTTATTTCAAAAGGAAAGTGAAGAACATTTAAGACCAACTCGAAGTGCAAAAAGAATGTTTCCGAAAAAACTAAATGAAGAAAATAAGAATAATTCATTTATGATGCATGATTATCAATCGAAAAGGATGATATTACAAAAAGATAACATATTTGACTTAAACATGGATCAACTCGAAAGCAAAAGTACTATTTTAAGAAACAGAGTAAATACAGACTATATAACAATGCATAAAAATATACTAATCATATACTAATATTAATAATACTTAATTCTTACTAAATTTAGTCTTTTAATTCAGGAAACCCTTCAAATATTATAAAAAAGATCAATGATAAAAATCTACTACATATTGAATATAGAGAAATGTACAATATTAACCAAGATAAGAAAAATAAAGAGTAAATTTGATATAGTTTATTATATTATTTAATAGTCCTCATTTAGATTTACTGGCTGATAATAAGAAAGTTATTCATAAAAAAACAAAGTCAATAAGTTATCCATATGAAAAAAGTACAATAAAGAATTTAATTTCGTATCATACTGCACAGAATTTTAAAGTTGATGTAATAATGATATTAATATTATATGATATTATAATATTTATATGATATTTATATTATATTATAATATTTATATGATATTTATATTATAAAATTAGAAAATAACAGAAAGTATCAACAAAAATAATTTTCATATATTGAAGAAAGTCCCAAAATATGAATGGGAAAGGAAAAAATAGAAAGATAGAAAGAAACTAATAAGAATGCCTTACTAAATATAAACATACTGATAAAATATTTGTAGAATAAATTAACTTTGTTATAGTTATAAATAATGATAATTAATAAATAAAATTTAAAGACTTACTAACTTAATTGAATAATATTTTAATTACTATATTAATTTGTTTTTTATATTTATTATATTTGCTAATGAAAAATAATTTTGTTAAGCTTTTTAATAGCAATAATAAAATTAAGATGGTTAATTCGTTAAATAAGACTATATGTAGATTATTTTCATTCAAAACTAACTTCAGTAATTTCGGTAATAATTCTACAACTAATCATAAAACGGATTATAAACTACACAATTTTTATCTTGCAAATTCTTCAAAAAAACATTTTGCTGCAGAACAATTACAATTAGATGATTTTTTAAAGTCAATAGAAACTTCTCCTAATGATACAAATCTTGAAAATTTCTTAAAAACTAATATAAAATCTATATACGATGGAAAACTCACTGAAAGTGATGAGGCCGTAAAATTATTTCAAGATTTAGTAAAATGGAATAACAAATTAGAATTTACAATGCTTGGAGATAAAAACGGTTTATATTTTAATTTAGTTGGTATTGTATTTGCAAAAAGGTTAATAAGTGACCAAAATTTCCGAGTGTTATTTCAAAACTTTATAGAAGCTGGATTCTATATGAGGATTCAAAATGAAGCATATTACCAATTACTAAATCAAATTTTACTCATATATCTTCCTAGATGCGGTATAATAATAAATAGCATAAAATTAACATCAATAACATAAAATAATACTTATTAACATACTAACTAATCTTCTTACTTTTATCATTCTAGACATATACGATGCATACTTAATTTCAAAAACTCATTACGGCTTCAAAAGAGAAATAGCAAAGTTTTATAATAAGGAACTTCAATTTGAGAATATTATCTATACTAGTTTAATTAAAAATCTCGATGCAGAATCAATAATAAATAAATTTAATTTGGGAGAGTTCTTTGAATTTTACTATTTTTACATAATGCAAATTACTGGTAAATTTCTAATATTAATATTAATATAAATTGTATAGATCAAAATGCTATCAACGCATTTGATAGATTTCTTATATCACAATCTAATGAAATTAATAAGAAATATTTAAAAGAATTAGTATTCGTTTTAAACAGAGGCTTTAGCAATCATAATATACATCAAAATGAATTATTTGAACATTTTCTTGAATTTATTTATAAAGGATTTGTTAGTTTCCCAGGCGCTGTTCAAGCTCAAATATTAATGGTATATCTAAAATACATTAAATATTACGAAAACCCTCCAAATGGAGAAAAGATGAATGATAATATAAGAAGAAAGATAATTAAGATGTATAACTTAGGAGAAAGTGAATTAATAGATAGTATTGAAAATAATATCCCTATAACAGAAGTATTGTGTTTATTACAAGCATATACTTCGTTAGGAGTTGGATCTCTTGAATGGTATGAGAAACTAGAAATTTACATAGGCAAAAATATTAATAAAATTAATCCAAAAGATTATTTACTTATCTTAAACGATTTTTCACAAAGCAAAAAGTATCGATCGAAGTTTTTAGTATTAATGCAAAAAGCTATAGTAGATCATAAACAATATATTTC
>Ga0100378_1004530_pt1 | contig 12933 bp, 5 predicted proteins | sample CryGeymeta201502_FD_81535 | JGI IMG/M metagenome (GOLD analysis project Ga0100378, IMG submission 81535) | Groundwater microbial communities from Crystal Geyser aquifers in Utah, USA - Crystal Geyser metaG 2015-02 | ecosystem: Environmental > Aquatic > Deep subsurface > Groundwater | place: USA...
TGACAAATCCTTATGAAGTACTTGATCAAAGCCAAAACCCAAGCAATGAACAAGTGACACAAAATACAGAAACAAAACAAAAAATAAATACTTCTTCAGCACAAAAACCTGGAAAAATATTTGATTCACTTGCTATTTTCTTCGCAAAACTAATGGGACATCCGAATCCAATCACGTGAGAAAAATTTAAAGAAGAAGAAACATAAAAAGAAGCATAAGAAGAAAAAGAAAGTAGAAGAGGCAATTCAAACTGGAGATAACGAGAATGAAAATGAGGAAAAAGAAGAAAACGATGATCATGAATCTAATAAAAATAATAAAATCGATGAAAATAAGCAAAATGTACGTCAATTATTAATAATTTTAATTATTTATAATACTTAAACCTATTTATATTTTAAACTTATTTAGGATGAAAAACAAAACGAGAATGATAATGATAAAGATGTACTAAATGAAAAATGGGTTGATTGGATCTCTTCTAAAAACGAAGAAATCAGAAAATTTATTGCAAGCAAGAAAGGGGAGTCTGAAGATAATAGACAAGTTAAAGGATCTTATAATAATAATTATAGTAATACCGGGGATAAATTAAGCAACAACAACAATAATAATCAAATTATTTCAGAATCAATCGATTTAGCAAAAGCCTTTAAAAACAAGAAAAAAAGCTTAGCAGATAAAATCCTCGAACGAGCTGAACACGCTAAATATGGCAAATTAGTTGATAATTTTGTGCCTGAAAAGGAACCTTTAGAGTCAATACTTATCAGAAGAAAGAAAGAAGGAAGACTAACTCATACTGGTATGAATAGAAATAAAGATAATGAAAAAAGTGACAAGGTTGACAATATTCAAGGTAAAGGAGAGCCATCAAAAGATTTGTTGGATCGATTAGTGTATGGCAAAAAAGCAAATGTATTAACAATAACTATATTAACTCTTAAAATTAATATTATTCTTAATCTTAATTAGATGTCACAAAAAGAAATGCGTGACGTAAATAAAAAACTATTAGAAAAGTTTGCAAAAGAAAAACTTAAAAAAATAGACTATTCTGGTAAAAATGAAGAGTTAAGTAAACGAATGGAGGCAAATAAGCAATATACTGATGTAATTTAATATTATAAAATAATTAAAATATTAATTTTATAGAGATTAAAGACAGAAATAATTTCCAAAAACAAAAAGTAAGAAAAGTGATAAAAACAATGAATAAATGAATGAGTAGTTTGGAGTAATCAACATGTAATAAAATAAATTTATTCTTTTTTTATAATTTTAATTTAATAAGAAATTAAGCTAAGCTTAAAACACTATTAAAATAAAGACATAATAATAAGTTATAAATTATAAGTTAAAATATGTTATAATAAGTTATAAGTTATATTATATATTTTAATTAAAGTATTTAAAGAATTAATTAATTTAAAATAATTAAAATACTTAAAAATATGGATGATCTTGACTTTAGACTAATGGAAAAATTAAAAATGTTTCAAGATATTGATAATAATCTTAATTTAAGCAATCATAATACAAACAATAACTATAACTATGTAAATAATAACAATAATAACAATTCAATCAATAACAATAGTAATTATAACAACATTAAATCAAACAATAACAATTTAAGCAATAACATTAATAACTCTAAGCCAGCTTATAAAGTAGAAAATAAGGACCTGGTTCATAAAAATATTAGTGATAGAAATGCCAATAAAAGCAAGAATGTTAAAGAAATTGTAAAGCCAGCTAAATATTCGGATAAGAGTTTAAATAAGTTAAATTTAAATAGTAATAGTAGTAGTAATAACAATAGTAATAATATCAATAGTAATAATAACAATAATAACAATAATAACAGCAGTAGTAGTAATAATTTGTATCAGAAAACTAAAGATAATGATCGTGAACAAGTTAGTTTACCACAAAATTTTAATAATTTATATGATTTTACTGGTAATATATCGAATATGAGTAATATTGAGAGACATAACAAGGAATATTATCATAGTAATCAAGTTCAAAATAATAAAGATAATAGAAATAAGATAAACAATTATAATGACAATATAAACCAAGTCGAAAGTAATGTAATAACAAACATACCTGGTGATCTATTCCATAGTATTGTAAATTACACAAACAACAATATCAATTATAACTCTAATAATGTAAATAACATTAATAAAAACGAAGAAAATATTTATCGAACTAATAATCCTAGTTTATATTCATTTAAAACAAATGAGACTTCCCCAATTAATAATAAGAACACAAATCATAACACAAATTATAATACAAATTATAATACAAATAATAATACTGGAGCAAACTCAAGGAAGACTCCAACAAAAACTATTAATCTTAAGAATAACTTTAGTAAAATCCATAAAAAAGAAGAAAAGCAAATTTCATCTAAAAATACAAATGTAGTAGTAGACAAACCAAGAAATATTTCTCCTTCTCCAAGTGGAGACCGTCTTTATAATAATGGAATTTTATCTAAACAGAAAAAGGATGAATATAGAAATAATTATAATAATAATCTTAAACTCCAGATGACTCCGGACATCAGCTCAAGATCTAAAAATATTAAACGTGATCCTACAAAATATCATGAGAGGTTATACCCAACACATAAAATATCAACTAATAAACTAAGAATGGATATTTCTAATGATAATATAGAACAAGAAGAAGAAATATTTGACTCTTTATACGAAAGAAATATTTACAGAAAAAGATCTGAGAAAAATCATGAAACTAAATACGATTATAAACCTAAAATTGATGAGAAATCAAAGAAAATGGCAGAGAAGTTTGGACCAGCACTAAAAAGGTTATTAGAAAAACGAAAGAGACCAGCAAGATCAACAACACCTGTTAATAAAAATACTAAACATACATATACTGATCCAAATATGTCTTTTAGATCAAACTCAAATAATAGTAAAGTAGCTACTACACCAAGTAAGAGAATCACTGAGTTATACACTAAAGGTCTTGACTTTATGAAGAAAAGAGAAACTTTAGCAGAAGAGAAAAAGAAAAAAGACGCAGAGTCATATACTGAATATAGTTATAAACCAGATATGTGTAGATCAAGATCGCGTTCTAAGTCTCAGGATAAAAATAAATCGAATATGTCAAATATAGTAAGAATTGAAGGAAAAGAAATATACGAAAGAAGCGCTAATTGGAAAAAAGAAATATTACAACGAAAAGAAAAGGAGCGAGAAAACAACATTACTAAAACAAAGGAATTATGTACCTTTAAACCCGAGACAAATAACGATAAACTTGCTGATGATGAGCCATTCATTAAGAAGAATCTAGGACAGATATATCAATACGTAGATAGAAGACAAAAAAGTCTTAACAAACAAAAAAACGACGACGATTACAAAAAGAAAATATTTAAAACCGGAGAGAACTACGTTATGAAGCCTACTATACCTAAAGAATTCAATCTACGTCTTGATTCAAGAATTAATAATAAAAATAAAGTTAAAGAAAAGAATACTAATTTTAGTAATTATATGAATAATGACAGATTTAGACAAGACGATATTGAAGACTTTAAAGAAGAAAGAAAAAATACAATTAATAATATATTAGACGAGTTTACAAATAAGAATAAGCATGGATATAGTAATCAAAATCAACATGTGATACATGGAACACATGGAACACATGGAACACAACAAGGTTATGGTAAAAATAATCAAAATATACAACACAGTTATAATACTCAACATGGATCGCAACATGGTACAGAGCATGATAAAGGTGTGGAATTAAGTCAAGAGAATCAAATGGCGTTTTTAGATGCTGTTAATAACTTACACGATAAGTTGGTTAATTTGAATATATAAAGAATAGATGAAAAAAAGTTAGAGTTATAGAAAAGATAAGAATTAACATGAAAAATATAAATATTTAAATATTATATATAAAATTTCTTTATGACATTATATTTAACAATAATTAATTTATATTTAATATCTTATAAGCTTATTACAAATAAAAATATAAAATTATAATCATATATACTTTCACAATTATTATATTATAAAACAAAAATATTATATTAAGTTAAAATATTAAATTTATTAACTAAATAGTTATATTAATAATTTTGTAAAGATTTATAATGATGCTTGTGTAGCTGCATTTGCATCAGCAGGAGAAGCTGCTGAGGGAGAAAGTGCCTTAACATCACCACCTAGGATTGTAAAGCTTTCACTAGCAGATTGAGATCTTTGAGATAATTTTTCGAAGTTTGTAGTTAAAATGTTTGTTCCTTTTGTATCAACTTCAAAGAAGTATTTAGTTCCGTTATCATAAAAGCTAAGCACAATTCCAGTAGAGCCATTGTGAACAATACCACTAAAGTCCTTTGAACCTAAAAATAGATTTTTGTTGTAAGTCATTGCGTGTCTTCCTCCTTCTTTCTCAGTATAACTCATTACTCTTCCTTTTTGAACTTCTAATTTAAAGTTTGATGTTTCTCCTACGTATAAATTCTTCTTTTCTTTTAATGGTAATTTAGGGTCGTCTAATTCAGTTGTGTCATTAACTCCAGATGCAATTTTGTCTCCTTTAGTAATTTGACTGACGGCGATATCGTGATAAAGTACTCTCATTTTATATAAATAATTAGTAATAATTGTCTTGAATTTTGTTTTGAAGTTGTCGATTGGTAAGGCGTCTTGTCCTACGTTAATCTTTTCGATTTCGAATACTTCAAGATCTTTTGGAATAAATGCTTTAAGGAATGGTAATAGTTTGAATGCGACTACATTAACTTCAGTAAATACATCATCGTAGTGACGTCCTCTTTTAGCAGAGCATCTTTCGTTAAATTGTCTAGCCATGTGGAAGATTGAATATTCACAGTTGAATGTTTCTGCACAGAGATATTCGAAGTTAGCTGAACCCATAAATCTCATACAACAATTTCTATTAAGAGTTCTTTTGTTTGATCTAACTACTTCTGGAACATATAATAAGTTTGTTCTAACTCTACAGTGGACTGCATCAGCGAATTTGAATATTAATTTTCCGCTTGCGGTTAATCCATCTTGAGTTACAGCAATATTAGTAAGGACTTTAGCTCCATTTTCTACAACTGTAGCTTTACCTGCTGGAATAGGAACGATATCAACTGGTAAAGTAAGATTATCAATGAATTTTCTTGCGATACTATTAGAATCATAAATGATTTTTCTAAGAGATTTTCCATAGAGAGAAGCAACCATATTTCTTGCAGGAGTATATGATAGTTTTTCAAGTTCCATTTCAGTAGCTGGAGTGCTGCTTTTTACATTAGTAACATGAATACAAACAATATAATAGTGAGGATTATTTCTTGCAGTATGTTCTAAAACAACACACCCATCATCGTTTGAACTTTCATACATAACCATCTTTTTCTCAATTGAATCTTTTATTAAGTCATATTTCTTATCGAATTTAGCAATAAAATCTCCGAACTCTTTTGGAGTGCAAGCACTTTCACTTGAACATGACATAGATAAGAAGTTTGGATAGATAGTAAGTGCTGGTGTTTTATCCCATTTATTTTTAAAGAATTTCATATGTTCTCCATGGAGTATTCCGTAATAATGTCTTAGTGGAATTGGATTTTCTACTTCAAAATCGATTGGGTAAACATTGAAATAACCTTGGAATGAAGATTTATTAACAGAAAACATGAGTCTATTATCAGCGTCGATCATATAGTCATTTTTAACTTCGGCGGGTTTGAAAATACCAATATCTCTTGGGCTGAATTGTATATCATAGAACATAGTTTTAGGATCATATTCAAATTTCTTTTTAGCAACGAAGGTTCCGTTGTTTGCATCTCCCCCAATAACTTCTTGATTTTCTGCTTTTCCTTCATCTAAAGAGGGTACATTAGTAATACCGTATAAACATCCATTGTAGATTGATTTCATAAGCTCGAAAGTATGTGGAATACAAATGTGTTTTTCGTCAAGGCAAATTACTAAATTTTTACTGTTGATAATAATGTTAAAGCAGCATTCTTTATGTTCAAATTCGAAAGGTATATCAACATCTTTAAACCATATAGCACATCTTTTTTTGGTTTCTGGGTCACTTGCCATACTTAAGTAGTCAAATACTACTGAGTTATCTTTAGTATTAATTAATCCTTTTCCTGTTACTTTAGCTTCGATTGTTTCCTTTGGTTTTTCTCCTTTAATAACTAAGTTGAATTTTGTATCAGGTTTAGAGTTAGGTACATCATTAAGAGTCTTGCATTGATAAGAAAGTGAGAAAGCTTGAACGATAGCCTTTTTAATACTTGAGGCATGAGCAATATTGTAAGGGCATACGAAGTGTGATTTAGCTTTGGTTTCTAATACGAAACAGTCAGATTCGAAGGTTTTTGATAGTTTTGGGAACATTGATCTATAATTATTTTGAACTCCGCTAATAGCAGCTAAGTTAGGAATATATTCTTTATTTGTTCCAGCATATGTTAAGAAGTCTTTTGGTCCACATGGTGAATATCCTTCACAACTAAATATTAAATCATTGAAGTTAATTGTTAATTCTGGGCTTGGATCATCTTTACTTGCTTTTATACTAATTTCTTTTTTAGTAACCTTAATGAATTTTGGTTTTTTCTCAGGTAAGACAGAAGGATTGAAGGCATCAGATAAATGAATAAATCCATCAAAAATACCGTTTGTATTGTCATCAAAGGTTTCTTCTGCATAGGCATCTTTTTTACCTTTAGAGTCATCTGGGGGTAGTTCTCCAGTGTTAATAATACAGCCTTGTTTTAAACTTTTCATTAATTCTCTTGATTGCTTTACACATAGTCCATCTCCTGGAACGAAAACACATAATTCAATTTTTTTTCTTTCAGGGCCATAGTAAAATCTGAAACAGCAGTTGTTATCTTTAACAGCTTCTTTATAGTCATCTCCTCTTTCGTTAACTTTAATGTTCTTATACCACATTGCACAGTTATTTCCAAAGCTATCTTCTCTAATTTTACTGTATTCAATGTTGAATTTTTCTATGCTTCCTTGTTTTGTTCCAACTAATCCTTCTTTAGTAGTCATAAATTCGTTATATTTATTATCAATTGTATCATTAATCATTAAAATAGCATAGAATTTATCAACAGACCAAGAAATATTTCTTACTTGTTTTTCAATATCTAAATTTCTGAATGAGCTATAAATTCCTTGTTGTAAACTTCCTCTTAATGAGTTTCCTTGTAATTCATCAATTGTACATAAGATGATACTTGTTCCGAATCCTTCTACGGGGTCTTTAAAGTCAAGGATTGAGCATGCTTGTTCAGAGAATGGTTTAAATATTTGTCCCATAACATTAGTAATACACTTATTTAAATAGACTTTGTCACCTACTGAATTTGTTTCTTGAACGGCTTTTAAATATTCTTTAGGCATACAAGGTTTAGGACAGACTGAATCGAAATTTTTTAAATCTAATGTTTTATAAGGTTTTTTAGTAAGTTCAGTTCTAAAATCTAATTTTCCATCTTGAAGTGTTAAATGAACAGGAGAAATCCAAACTTTATAGTCTCTGTCAGTTAAGTTATTTTCGTAAATCCATCCTTTAAATTGTCCTGCTTCTGCATTGAATATAGTTTCAGAAGATAAAGAGATATAACTAAATCCTGCTGGGAATGATCTGAATTTAGTCTTAAGTCCAAAGTTGAAAGGATCTCTTTTGGTTGATCCACCACTAGCTTCAATCTCAGCTTCGATCATTTTATCAGTTTCTTGCTTTTTCTTTTCAGTTTGGGCTAATTTTTTAGTTGAAGATAATAAATGCATATATAATATAGCTTTGTCGTGAGCACATCTCTTTTTTGTTAATAAGCAAATGAACATAATGTTGGCTGATGATGCAGCTCTAAAACAACATTTGGGGTCGATTTTTTTTTGGAGGAATACAGGTGGAATAGTTTTATCATCTAAAGTATAAGTTGCATCGATTTTAAAAGTAGTAGGATCATAAATTTCTTTATATTCAATAATGAATTCGTTAATGTTTTGATATCTTATTCCATTGATAATGTTGATTACTTTAGTTTTAGTTGATTGTGCTTTGTTAAGATCGTCACTTTTAGCTACTGAACATATCTCGACTTCGAATTTTGATTTATTTGGAGCTACGGGAATTATATTAAGTTGTGGGTGGTCATCGATTAATTTTGATAGTCCTTCTGAATTGCAAGTAGTTATAGCAGCTCTAATTTGTTCTCCTTGTCCGTTTGGAGAGCAAGCAATAACACCTTCACTTACGTTGAATTCTTCATTTGTAGCGATAATAACACTGCAATTAACTTTTTTGAGATTTTTGTTATTATTGAAAAAGTTAGTAAAGTGGTTTTCTAGCCATTCTCTTTCTCTAACTGATAAGTATTTGTGTTGATTTTTAATATATTGTTCTGCGGTACAAGTGAATTCTTCATTGCAGAGAAGTCTGATTCCGACTATAGGGTATTGAAGATGAGGAGTTCCGTCTTTTTTAACCAATATGATTTTGTTTGCGTTAACTTCGATTGTACCTTCGATGGAGACAGCAGCTCCTTTATACTTATGATTTCCTAATGGAGAATATACGACATCTCCTTTAAAGTTGTTTACTGTTAAGTCTTTTGCGTTAATAGCTGGGACATCTGAAGGAGCATCTGGAGTTCCACTTTGCTCTTTATCATCTTTTATTACCTTTTTGCAATTAGTATGCATTAACTGTACCATTTTTCTAATTTCAATAAAGCACTTTGCTTTCTTTTGGATACAAAATACAGTTGTTTCTTTTCCTTTAAATTTAGCACAACAATTTGAATCATATTCATGGAAAGAATTTGGTAATGGGAAATCTCTCATAATAAAGGCACAAGGAGCGTTATTAATTTTTTCAATATCTTGATATTCTAAAATGTTTGTTTTGTCTTTTTTATTTTTTAATCCTTGTGTAGTAACAAGTACATCATAGTCTTTAAATGTTGTATCAGATTCAACAGCATAAACGATTTTGAACTCGGAGTCTAAAGGAGCAGGTTTGACTAAAGAAATAGGAGTATCAGCGTATAATTTATCAATAGCTACGCTTAAAGCAAGTTTCATGTTTAATTCTTCTGAATTGTCTGTTGGGCATATAATATGAGCGTCAGTTTCGGTAATTACGTAGCAGCTGTTTGTATCTTGGAGGAGCCATTGTTCTTTCATATCCTTTTGGATTTTGTCGAATTCATCAGTTTTTTGATTGTGTGCTTTGAGATATCTGACATATTCTGGAATAGAGCATGCTCCGTCGTTGTTACATAACCAAGTAATATTTCCAGTTTCCATAGTCTTCATTTCATGGCCATCTTTGTCTAAAATCGATACTTTCTCTGGAGTAATAAAGAGCTTATGCATTAATTTGTTAACTTCATTCTTCTCTTCTAATATTTTGTGATAGAAGATCATCCCTTTCCATTGAGCTTCAGTTGGTTTAGCAACTAATACACTTTGTAAAACATTATTTTGTCCATTTTTCATTTCTAAGCAGTGTGATTTCATCTTTGAGATAACATATTTCATAACCTCCTCGCAGTTAGCGGAGGCTGAACCAACATATGTGTCGAGCTTATTATATTTAAATCTACATATGCAATTCTTGTTAAATATTTTCTTGCCAATGAAATTTGAAGGTGCGATTGGAAGTCTATACTTTATTTGACATTTCTGTCCGTCAATATTTTCTAGTTCGTTGTATTTAAACATTAAGTTAGTCTTGTCGTATAACCCGTCGTTTTTGAAAGTGACTTCGATATCAGATAAGGCTTCACGTCCATCAGAGAAGGAAAGTAGATGAGTTTCTGGTTTTTTTATGTCTAATGGAAGAAGTGAACTTGACTCTGTGTCTTTTTTATCTAAACCTGTGAAAAGATTATTGAATTCTACTTCTTTAGCGCTACTTTTAAAGCATAATATGACAGCTTTTTGAATTATTCCGAAATTAAATTGATCAGCAACGCAGTTTGTGCTGTCTGGTCCAAGTTTTTTATAAAGGAGTCTAATTTTTTCTTTTAAGTCTGCTTTTTGAATTTTTCCTTTAGGGTCTAATTTTTCAAGGGTCTCATCTGGTTTACATAATAGACTTTTTCCACATAACCAAGAAAGTTCTTTTAAGGAAATAATGATCTTAGTTGTTTCTCCATCAGGAGTAGGTTTGTAAATGAGTAATTCTCCGTTTTCAACGGTAACACTGTCTAATGTGACTTCTTTAATTGGGTCATCAGGGTATATGTATGTATAAGCATGTAAGTAATTAACTATTCCTTTGGGAAAAGGAGTACTTTGATATATTTGACCTGACTCTAATTTAAGTAATTCACTACTCTCTGAATCCAAGGAAATGCTATATGACTCAGTTAGAAAGTTTTTTGATTTACCATTAACACTTATTAGAGTAATGATCACAATCGTAAATAAAAATTTAAAATTTTCTTTACAAAATAACTTCATTTATAATAGATTATTATATACATTGTAATTAATTAATTTACTATTGAATTTAGTATATTATATTTTCTTAATTATATTTAGTTTATAAGTTTATAATATTATAATATATTTTGTGATATAATATACTATAAATAGTAATAAAAAATAAGTAAAATAAGGGGATTGGGGATTGGGGATTGGGGATTGCAATCACCAATCCCCAATCCCCAATCCCCAGTTATAATTTGATTCGTAAATAAACTAAATTAGAATTATTATATTACTAAATCATTTCAATCATTTACAATAATATAAATTATTACTATAGTATTACTTAATTAAGATAATATTACTTAATTATTACCTTATTAAACAACTATGGATTTACGCACAAATAAAATTGGTATTTTTGTAATCGGAGCTGGTATCTCCGGCATAGCATGCGCAAATAGGTTGCTTGAATTAAATAAAGATTACGCAGTAACAATATTAGAGGCTTCAGACAGATACGGTGGAAGATTAAGAACCTTAAAGAATTTTACTAATTTCGATATAGAATTAGGCGGGGAAGAAATCCACGGAAGTAATTCATTATATTATGAGCTTGTTAAAAAGTCAGGTGGAAATCCCTTCGGTTACTGGGATCAAAATATTATCTATACAAGCTTTAATGGAAAATTATGTTCATTCGAGAACTCAAACATACCTGAAGTGAAAAAAGTCGAAGACTTATTCGAAGAAGTTAGTTATCAATTCAAAGAAGAATTTGAAGACATTACACTTAGAGATTATCTTATTAAAAATAAATTTTCAGAAGATGTGTATCACCTAGCAAACGCCATGATAGGCGTTGAGGCCGGAACAGACCTTGATTCAATTTCAATAGGCGGATTTAGCAAAGTTTGTAAATTATGGAAGGCTGGCGAGGATAATTTTTTAATAACAAATATGTCTCATGTAGAAATAATTGAAAAAGCATTCCCTGCTGCGATTAACAATATTATACTAAATTGTGTGATTAATAAAATTAGTCTTACTAAAGAAAATGAAGTAGTAATTTCTGATAAGGATAATAATATTTATTGTGGAAATAAATGCGTTTTAACTGTTCCTATAACACAATTAAAAAATAACTCAATTGAGTTTTGTCCTCCGTTTAATGAAGAAAAGACTAAAGCAATTAATTCAATTAAAATGGATTCTTGTGCAAAGTTAATTTTGAAACTGAAGAAAAGTTTTTGGCCTGAAAATACATGCTGGTTATTACTTAAAGGAAATGTTAATTGTTATTGGCCAACTGCTCAAGGAAAGAATTCGAATGAAATCGTTTTGTCAGCACTTGTTACTGGCCGTGGGTGTGATAATTTAAGAAATCTTTATAAGGAAGATAGAAATAAGTTTATTGCAAATGTAATTGAGGATTTGGAGAGTGGATTTAATCTAACTGATTTGAAAAATGATTTAATAGATTACTTTTGGTTTGATTGGGCTAGTACTCCTTTTATAGAAGGTGGTTATACATACGCATCAGTAGGAGAAGGTGAGTCAAGAGATATAGCAAAACTTCCAATCAATAACACAATATATTTTGGTGGAGAAGCCTTCGCAAGAAATGGTCACTACGCAACAATCCACGGTGCAATCGAAAGTGGAATAGAAGCTGCTGAAGAACTTCATAGATATTATTGTCAATCAATAATGTCTAACGAAACTCCTATTAAAACTCATAATATTCCTAAAGCTACTCCTACTAAAACAACTCCAAGGAAACATGAAACAAGTGAACAAAAGCATAAAAAAGAGGATGAAATTAACGAAACACCTAAAAAAGAAAAAGCTTCAGTATGTAAAGTTATACATGTACATCAAGATGAAGATGATGAGGATGGTGCTGATAATAATAAGGAAAAGAAAAAAGTAGTAACTAAAAGAGAAGTTTCTAGTAGAAAAGTAAGAAGTGTGTCAAATGATGAATTTTCAAAATATGAAAATATGCTGAATACAAAAAAGACAAGAACTAAGAAATAAGTAAATTTGAATAAGTAATAATTATAATAAGTATTTAAAACAGTTATTAAGATAATTTATAATAAGTTTATTAAGTAGAATTTTAATATAATTACATATAAAATATGGAAAACTTTTGTTTAATTTTCACTCAATATTATAATAGTATATTTTTGTTATTCTATCTTAAATAGTAATTAGGAATATGTAATAATATTTAAATAAATAATATTCATATTAAATATAAATATTAATTTACTACATTTTACAATATTAAATAATTTATTATTTTATTAAATTTTTTATTTTATCTTATAAGTAAAAATAATTTGGGGATTGGGGATTGGGGATTGGGGATTGGGCCCAATCCCCAATCCCCAATCCCCAATCCCCAATAATTAATTAA
>Ga0100378_1004532_pt1 | contig 12928 bp, 11 predicted proteins | sample CryGeymeta201502_FD_81535 | JGI IMG/M metagenome (GOLD analysis project Ga0100378, IMG submission 81535) | Groundwater microbial communities from Crystal Geyser aquifers in Utah, USA - Crystal Geyser metaG 2015-02 | ecosystem: Environmental > Aquatic > Deep subsurface > Groundwater | place: USA...
AGAGCAAAAAAATCTAACACCTGAAGTATTGCTTGAAGCCTCTGAGTTAATTAAAAAATACCATCGAAAATTTTCAAGAAACCTTCAATTGTTTTCGAAAATTAATAATCCAGAAAAAAAGCTTTACCAATTAACAAAATCTGTTGCTAAAAAATAATGATGCTACAAAAAATATTATTTCCTTTATTAATTTTAATAATTTTTATTTTTTTATTGTTTAATAGAGTAACAAAAATTGAATGTAATGTGATAAATTCTAATTGTTCAGAAGAATTAATTTCAAGAACAAATAAGCTAAAAGGCTCTTCTTTCTTTTTTTCTGACTTTGAAACTAAATTAGCAAATGATGATAATCAAAAAACAATCTATATTTTAGATTCTATTAATAAAACATTTCCCAATACAATTGTTTTAAACTTTGTTCAAGAACAAATTGATTATGAATTAATTTTTAATCAACAAAAAAACTTTATTGGAGACTCTGGAAAGATCATTCCACAAGAATCTAACTCAACAGTTACAAGTATTGAGTGGAAGAATGAGTATCAAGTTGTAAATGAAAATAAAGTTGATCAAAAATATCATCAAATATTTTTAACATTAGCTGACTACTTTAACAACGCATCACTTGATAAGGCAGTGATTTATTGGGAAAATGACAGTGAAATAGTTGTTGAAATACATGAACAACCAAGATTTGTTTTTGATATTGAAACTATACAGACTCAAGTAAAAAAAATTGATACAATAATTAAAGCAAGAGAGTTAGAAGAAATTGAAGAACCAATTTTGGAAATTGATATGCGATTTAACTTACCAGTACTTCGCACACGTCAATAAATTTGATATTCTATATACAACAAGATATGACAAGAAACAGAATAATAACAGCAATAGATGTAGGTACTGATAAATGTGTCACTTTAATTGCGTCAGTAGAAGAAGATAAATCTCTTAGAGTTATGGGCGTCTCAGCTGTTCACTCCAGAGGTATGAAGCGTAGCCAAATCATTGACTTAGAAAAAGTTCTTGAAACAATTACTGAAAGCTTAGATGCTGCTGAGAGAATGGCAGGAGTAGAAGTAAAAAATGCATACGTATCTATTTCAGGCACACATATTTCATCACAAAACTCAAAAGGAGTTGTAGCTGTATCTTCTCCGAATAAAGAAATTAGTCCAGAAGATGTAGATAGGGTAATAGATGCTGCAAGAGCAATCTCACTTTCTTCTGAAAGAGAAATTATTCACGTTATTCCAAAAGATTTTAAAGTTGACTCACAAGATGGCATTAAAGACCCAATTGGAATGACAGGTGTTAGATTAGAATCAGAAGCACATATAATTACTGGTCTTAACACAGCTTTAAAAAATCTTGAGAAATGTATTATTGATTTAGGTGTCCAAGTTGACGGCTTTGTTTTTTCTGGTTTAGCATCAGCTAGTGTTGTATTAACAGAAACGGAAAAAGAACTAGGGGTAGCTGTCGTAGATATTGGTGCGGGATCAACTTCGATGTGTGTCTATGTAGATGGCTCACTTGAATTCTCAGCAACACTCCCAGTTGGAGCAAGACATATAACTCAAGACATTGCACTTGGTTGTAAAGTTAGCCTTGATAGCGCTGAAAAAATTAAGATAGCTTTATCTAAAGAAGCATTTAAACCACTAACTCCAATTGCTGGGGAATCTAAACAAGATTTCACCAAAAGAAAAGAAATAGCTGATAAGCTAAAACTTTCAGATTTTGATACAACTATTAATACTGACGAAAGTTTTTCAAAAAAAGATATAGTTCAAAGTATTATGCTACCAAGAATGCAAGAAATATTTGCTCTAGTAGGGGATAGACTCAAATCTGAAAATCTACTTCCATTAATTCCAGCAGGTGTAGTAATCACTGGTGGTGGAGCACAAACAACAAAAATTGCTGAAATTGCTAAAAGAGAATTAAATCTTTCTGCAAGAGTTGGAAATCCTATTGAACTTCAAGGCTTAACCAACGATATCACCAAACCTGAATTTGCTACAAGTATTGGATTACTATACTTAGGACAAAAAGAAACTGGATCTAGCTCTTCGACAGGATTTGATTTTGGTTCACTTTTTAAAGGCTTTTCGCTTGGATCAATTCCAAGTAAAATTGGCAACTTATTTAAATCTTTAATGCCATAATTTAGCACTTGCTGTTCACAGTCTTTTAGTGATACACTTTGTTCCAAAAGCATTATTATAGTAATAGTTTAATCTGAAATAACATATGGCATTAGTCAAACCAAACAACACAACTTTCGCAAAAATTAAAGTAATCGGTGCAGGTGGAGGAGGCGGAAACGCTGTTAATTCCATGATTGAATCCAATCAAATTAATGGAGTTGAATTTATTGTGGTAAATACAGATGCACAAGCACTATTAACCTCAAAAGCTGATACAAAACTTCAAATAGGTAGTAACTTTACTAAAGGACTTGGATCTGGTGCAGATCCAGAAGTTGGCAGAACTGCTGCAGAAGAATCTTATGACAAACTTAAAGAATTATTATTTGATACAGATATGGTCTTTATTACCGCGGGTATGGGTGGTGGAACTGGAACAGGTGCTTCTCCAGTCATTGCAGAAATAGCAAGAGAAGCGGGCGCACTTACAGTTGCAGTTGTAACCAAACCATTTGCCTTTGAAGGTAAAAAAAGAATGATTACAGCTGAAGAAGGTATTGCAAATCTTAAAGATGCTGTTGATACTTTAATTGTTATCCCAAACCAAAGACTAATGGATGTAGTTGATAAAAAACTAAGTTTCTTAGATGCCTTTAAACTAGCTGACAATGTTCTTGGTCAGGGTGTTCAAGGTATCTCAGACCTAATTACTGTCCCAGGTCTTATTAACGTTGACTTTGCTGACGTTAAAACAATTATGTCAGAATCAGGCACTGCTCTTATGGGCATCGGTGAAGCAACAGGTGAAAACCGTGCTGTAACTGCTGCTAGAACAGCTATCTCGTCTCCACTGCTTGAAGTATCAATTGATGGGGCAAAAGGTATTCTATACAATATCATCTCTGGACCAGACGTTTCTATGAGTGAAATTTCAGATGCTTCCAGTATTATTGCAAATGCAGCAGACCCAGATGCAAACATCATATTTGGTGCAACCATTGATGAAAACATGGGCAATAAAATCAAGATAAGTGTTATCGCTACAGGTTTTGAAAATGACACCCTAAACCTTCCAACAAATAGACCATTATTTGGTGCTTACGGTAGAGATTCTAGAAACAGAATGCAGCAAGAGCCACAACAAGTTGAACCACAAGGTCCTAAATTTGATAGAGCACCATCTGGATATACGCAACCCTTAACAACCCAACAAATGACAGCTTCAAAAAATGAACCAAATCAACCTTTTGTAAAGTCTCAAGCTTTTGGAGATTCCATTAGAAGTGGCTACAAATCAGTTAAACCACTTAAATCAGAACCGATTGAGGAACAATCAACTTTACCAGAAGATGAAAATAAACCAGAAGAAGTTAAGAAAAAGTCACTGCTAGGTGCATTTGAAGATGAATTCGAAATTCCTGCCTTTTTAAGGCGTAAAAAACAGTAATAGAATAGCATTCATATGAAGCAACTATCAGCTGAAAGACTTACAATTGATTTTGAAGCTAAAAGAAATAAAGTTCACAACAATATTGCTGAAAGACTAAAATTCAAACAAAAAGAAAAGAAGAAAAAATATCCAAATCGAGTATTTAATTCTTGCTTGCAAATTGATCAAAAAATACCTGGTGTTAAATTAATGTTCACCAAATCAAATAATCCCTATTTTATTCTTGATCTTTTAACTCAAAGTGGAGAAACTGTTAAAGCTTCCATAATGCCATACCTAAAAACCATTAAAGATGAGAATGATGAACCAATTAAAAGAGGCAAAAGACAAAACCAGGTCAAACATTTAAAAATAGCATTACGCTGGCCCTTTGGAGATATAAATATTCCCCAATCAAAACTTGAATTTGATAATATTAATCAATTGGTAAAATACCTTAGGAATGAAGTTTAATCATAGAAATGATACCACCCAAATTCTTAATTCTGATAAAATATAAATACACTTAATAAATCAACATGCGGGCATAGTTCAGTGGCAGAACGCTTGCTTCCCAAGCACGAGACGAGAGTTCGATTCTCTTTGCCCGCTCATCAATTTGAATTAATTATTTTTTGAACTTGTTTATGAAGTTGAGTTGCCCCAGCACAAATTGTGAAATTTTCTTCTATTCTAGTAAGTGGGTTTGAATAATCCATTGGTTTTCCCCAAAAGTCTGTCACAGTTCCCCCTGCTTCTTCAATAATTGGTTGCAAAGCAACATTATCCCAAATTTTAGTGGTTCTATTTAAAAATAAACCATATTTTCCTGATGCAACTTGTGCCATATCAAAAGCACTATTAGTAGTGCGTAAATTTCTAATATTTAAAATTATCTGGGCTAAAGTTTTTGTTTCATCTAAGGTAATTTGTGGATCTTCCTGATGACCATCTATACCATATGCAACTAAGCTTGATAATAATTTAGATTCATTTGAAACTGAAATTTTTTGAGAATTACAAAATGCTCCCATACCTTTTTGTGCAACATATATTTGCTTAAATGATGGTAATACAATCCCACCAGCAATTGCCTGATCTTTATATAATAGACCAATCATGACGCCATATGTTGGTAGCCCATTTGCAAAGTTTGAAGTTCCATCTATCGGATCAACCACCCAAGTATATTCAGATTTATTATCAATAATTCCAGCTTCTTCATCAATAATATTGTGACAAAAGGCATTTTTTATTTCTTTAACAATGTAATCTCCAACTGCTAAATCTGTCTGTGTTAAGACCTGATTATTATCTCCAGTTTTAACTGAAACATTTTTACTTGTCCAAAGTTTTCATTTGCAATTTTACTGGCATTATTTAATGTTTTTTCAATAAAATTTATATAGTTAATTTTCATATAAGTCATTCTAACACGAATAATAATTGATAATATTATGCTCATACTTGTTGGATATTGTAGATAATTTCTTTATGATATAATACACACCATAACAAAGATGAAAGCCGTTTGTAGTTTTGCCATTTTAGTTGGATATCACAAAACAAGGCAAAAGAAGAACATTTGAATTTCAAATAAGTAGATCTTTTCGGGTAAGCCCGTAATAGCAGGAAATAAGAAGTTTGGTTAATAGGATTAGGTTTTATATCTGATAACTCCAAACATGAGAGGTGGTACCGCCCACACAATCAATTGATTGAAGGCCCTCTTGTGATTAGTGAAAAACGTGCAACTGCACAAAAAAAACACTAGTTACAAGAGGGCTTTTTTTGTATTAAAAGTGACAATGAATGCTAATAAAATTATTGATAAGATGAAGGTAAGAAAAATTATATTTAGAAATTATTAAATTAAGGAATTATGCCAAAACTAAATCAATTACCAACAAGACCAAATTTTCCAGAGTTAGAAGAGTCAATTCTTGAATATTGGCAAAAAAATAAATCATTTGAAAAATCAGTAGAAATGAGAAATAAATCAAAGTCTTATGTCTTCTATGATGGACCTCCCTTTGCCACTGGATTACCTCATTTTGGCCATCTACTTGGATCAACTAGTAAAGATGTTGTTCCAAGATACTGGACCATGAAAGGCTATAGAGTTGAGCGTGTTTGGGGTTGGGACTGTCATGGTCTTCCAATTGAAAACATGATTGAAAAAAAGCTTGATATAAGGGGCGGGAAAAAAGGTATTGAAGATTTAGGTATCGATAAATTCAATCAAGCATGTCATACAGAAGTAATGAGACTTGATGGAGAGTGGGAAAAGATTATTGCAAGATTAGGTCGTTGGGTGGACTTTGAGAATAACTACAAAACTATGGATACTACCTACATGGAATCAGTTTGGTGGGGTTTCAAACAACTATATAACAAAGACTTAATCTATGAGGGTAGAAAGATTGTGATGTACTGTCCAAGATGTTCAACCCCATTATCTAACTTTGAAATTGCTATGGATAACTCATATGAAGATGTAGAAGACTTTTCAGTTTTTATTAAGTTCAAACTAGAACCAAAAGACTTAAGCACAAAAAATGAGAATGAGTATTTTGTTGCATGGACAACAACTCCTTGGACACTTCCAGGTAATGTTGGTTTAGCAGTTAATAAAGATGCTGAGTATGTACAAGTTGAATATGAAAATGAACTTCTTTGGGTTGCTTTAGAATTAGTTGAAAAAGTTTTTGAAAATAAAGAATTTAAAGTTTTAAAAACAGTAAAAGGTGAAGAACTAGTTGGTAAACACTATCAACCATTATTCCCGTATGTTAATCCTCAAACTCCTGGTGCAAAAAATAAACCTAATGCTTGGTCAGTCTTAGCTGCCGATTTTGTTAGTATGGAAGATGGAACTGGAATCGTTCACACTGCAGCAATTTTTGGTGAAGATGACTATGCACTTGCATTAGAAAAAGATTTACCACTGGTACCAACACTTAGTGAAGAGGGTAAGTTCTTACCATTTGTTGAATTAGTTGCGGGTAAGTTCTATAAAGGAGGAGAAAAATTAATCAATGCAGACTTAACTAAACGAGGTCTAATGTTTAAAGAAGCAAAAATAACTCACTCATATCCATTCTGTTATAGATGTTCAACTCCTCTTTACTATAACGCTGTACCAGCATGGTTTATTAATGTTCAAAAAATCAAAAACAATTTAATTGAACAAAATAAAAAAATGAATTGGTACCCTGAACACTTAAAAGAGGGTCGTTTTGGAAAAGGATTAGAAACAGCTCCAGACTGGAATATATCAAGATCAAGATACTGGGGAACCCCAATGCCTGTGTGGATTAGTGAAGATAAAAAACATCTTCGTGTAATTGAATCAATTGCAGATCTTAAAAAATGGGCAGTAAATCCAAAAGCTATTACTAAACTTGATGACATCCATCGAGAATTCTTAGATGATCTTGAAGTTTGGTTAGATGATGGTAAAACAATCAAAGGCAATAGAATTCCAGAAGTTTTTGACTGCTGGGTTGAATCTGGCTCAATGCCATTTGCTTCAAAACACTATCCTTTTGAAAACAAACAAGAATTTGAAAGTACATATCCTGCTCAATTTGTTAGCGAGTACATCGCTCAAACAAGAGCCTGGTTCTATACAATGCATGTTCTCTCAGTAGGAATTTTTGGTAGCAATGCTGTTGAAAACACATTAACTACTGGAACCATTTTAGCTGAAGATGGCACTAAGATGAGTAAATCTAAGAAAAATTATCCAGATCCACTGCTACTTATTAATGAATATGGTGTAGATAGTTTACGTTTGTACTTAATGAGCTCAACAGTTATGAAATCTGAAAATCTAAACTTTAATGAAAAAGAGGTTTCAGACATACGTAAGAAAGTTTTCTTAATCTGGTGGAACATGTTTGCTTTCTATAATATGTATGCTCCAAAAGATCATAAAATTGATCTTAATAAAACACCAAAGTCTGATGATGTGATGGATAAGTGGATTTTAAGTAAACTTCACAGTTTAATTAAAAATACAACAAAACTTATGGATAATTATGATCTAGTTAGAGCAAGTAGGGGCTTAATGAACTTTGTTGATGAACTATCAACTTGGTACTTAAGAAGAAGTAGAGATAGGCTAAGAGATGATCAAAAATCTGTTGATGTCTTTGGTTTTGTATTAGTAAAACTAGCTCAACTGTTTTCACCATTTACACCATTCTTTAGTGAACAAATGTGGCATAACCTTGTTGATGAAAACACAAGTATTCATCATTCTGACTGGCCTAAATTTAATGAAGAATATATTAGTGAAGAATTAGAAGAACAAATGGAAGCAGTAAAAAAAGTTGTTGAAAAAACCCATGCTTTAAGAAGTGAAGCAAGCATTAAAGTAAGACAACCTTTAGCAAAAATAACCTGCTATGTTACAACAAAAGCTCCATCTCAAGATGTTCTTGACGTTCTAGCTGACGAAGTCAATGTTAAAACAGTTGAATGGAAACAAACAACAGAAAGCTTAAATGTAATTTTAGATACAAAACTAAATGATGAGCTCAAAGCTGAAGGTGAGGCAAGAGAGTTGATGCGTAATATTCAAAAACTTCGTAAAAAAGCGGGTCTTCAAGTTGGTGATACTGCAAGTGTGCAAACTCCTGACTGGCCAAAAGGGTGGAAAGAAGAAATTGAAAATAAGACTAAAACATCATTAATTAAAGGTGATGAACTTAAAATAATTTAAATCATAATCATATATATTACTTTTAACATCTAGATATAATCTATATAATATCATTATGGCAAAAACAGAAGATAATTATATCGGAGTGATTCCTGAAGGGCTATATAACTCTATCAAGAGGGGTGATCTTCCAGTTCCATCTAAAGAAAACAAATCTGATCTTGAAAATAATATTCTTACACAACTTAATGATAATGAAACTCTTAGTATATATTTAAAACCTAATAAAAAAGAAAAAGTCAGTTATTCCATTGTTCATGCTCTTTTAGAAGCTTGTGAGGACTTAAATATCCCAATTCCAAATATAGAAGTAGGTACTAAATTGGGTTTTAAAGGTATGACTTTTAGGGCTGATAGATACACTATTACAATCGGTGAAGAATTAATTCGTGATATAAGTAAAAGAAATACTTTTTCAGTTGAACTTAGATTTTTTATCTTTCATGAATGCTATCATGCATATCACAACATAAAAATGCCAAAATACAACGCCATAAGAGCAAGTAAAATTAGGCAAGTTAGATTAAAATATCCAAACTTACTTAATGACTATACTGAAGCAACCAGAGCTGAACTAGCAGCTGAGATATATGCTCTTAAACAAATTGAAAGTACTCAAACCAAATCAGCATTAGAATTTCTTGAAAAAATTAAAATGTTATTTGAATTAAAGAATTCAATAAGAAAAAAGAAAAATCTAAGAAGGAAATATAAATTTTAGTTATTTTTAATGTATACTGATTAGGTGAAGAAAACTCCTATATTCTTATTTATAGTAATTGCATTTTTTATTTCATTTGCTGATGGATTAATGTCTTATATTAGTCCAGTTTTTATTGAATCAAAACTTAATAGCGCTTTCTTAATGGGTATTATTTTTTCTTTTTCTTCTGTAGTTGGGATAATATGTGACTTAATTTTTCCCAAAATTTTTCATAAAAGACCACATTATTTTTTTCTAAAAGCAACCTTACTCTCAGCAGTGATGTTTCCACTCACATATTTATTATTTCCAAATAATATTTTTACTTTTTTAATTGCAATGACTATTTGGGGCATATATTATGAATTAAATATTTTTTCTTCATTTCATTTTGTTCATACATATGTAGGGATTGATCAACACACAAGAACTTGGGGAATCATTCAATCTATACAAAATTTCTCATACGCACTCGCACCTTTATTAGCAATACAACTACTATCCTTTGGTTACAATACTAGTTTTGTTGCAGTTTGTTTCATACTTTTTATATCAATAATCCCAACATTATTATTTAAAAATAAATTTGTAAAAGATAAGCCTGTTAAAGAAACAAAAAGCGTTAAATCGTGGATAAAAGAAATAAAAATTTGGAAATTACTTTTTCCAAAAGTATGGCACTTATTAATACTTCAAATTATTATCAATGTTATTGATTCTGGATTTTGGACAATTGGAACACTTTTCACTCAAGAATTAAATAACCAACACCATCTTGGAGGTCTTTTTTTAACTGCATATATTGCTCCATCAATTATTGCAGGATTTTTACTTGGAAAAGCCAACCAAAAATCTGGTAAAAAGAAATTAGCAATTATTTCATCAATGATTGCAGGATTATCCTTATCATCTCTATTTTTAGTTAACTCAGTAAATTTGATATTAACATTAACTGCGATTACATCCTTCTTTATCGGAGCAGCGGTTCCAGAATTGAAAGCTACTTTTGAAGACTATGTTAGCAGATTAAAAGAGGATGATAACGAAATGATTGGATTACAGAGCTCATCAACAAGTTTTGCTTATGTAATTGGACCTATTATGAGTGCATATTTAGCAGGATTTTTAGGATATAAAACTGCATTTTCCATTCTAGGATTAATCATGTTGTTAACTTCTATTATCCTAATATTTATAATTCCTAAAAAGATTAAGATGCCACAAAAAGAGTTGGCAAAGATTTAATCTACTGTATACTCAATTTATGAGGAAATGGATTATTCCAGCAACCATCTTAGTATTAGGTTTATTGAGTATATTAACTCTCTCAAGTATTGCTCCTACTTTAGCACCTAAACAATTAGTTTTCTTTATTATTGGATTTTTAATATTTATCAGTATTTCTAACGTTTCATTTAAACAACTAAAAAACATTAGCCTATTTGGATATATTGGAACTATTTTATTATTAATTCTCACATTGTTGATTGGTAATGTTACCAAAGGAAGTACTAGATGGATTGATGTTGGAGGTATTTTTGCCATTCAAGGATCGCAATTAGCAGTTCCTGTTGTTGGACTATTTTTGGCATCATATTTTGAAAAAAGACCACTTACCAAACTAAAAAACTTAATTATTTTTCTTATTTTAACTGCAATACCAGGAATATTAATTTTAATTGAACCTGATTTAGGAACTACTATTATTTACATTATATCCATTGGAACAATGTTATATATTTTACAAACAAAAAGAATTCATATGACTCCATTAATTTCGGGTGGAATAGTTAGTGTCATCATTGCTTGGATGTTTATTTTACAGCCATATCAAAAGTCACGCGTAACCTCATTTATTTCTCCAGATGATACTCAAGGAGCTGGATATAATGCGCGTCAATCATTAATTGCTGTAGGATCTGGAGGAATTACTGGCAGAGGTCTAGGTCAAGGCATTCAATCTCACTTAAGATTCCTTCCAGAAAGACAAACTGACTTTGTTTTTGCTTCTTTTGCAGAAGAATTTGGTTTTATTGGTTCAAGTATGTTGATCACTTTATATACAATATTAATTACTGCAACTCTTAGAACCGCAAAGAAGGCTAATTCTCAAACTGCAACATTATTTTGTTATGTTACAGCAGTTATGATCTTGCTCCAGACAGGTGTTAATATAGGCATGAACATGGGTTTATTACCAATTACGGGCATCACACTGCCATTTTTATCATATGGAGGAAGTTCAATCTTAACCTTGCTTGGTATGTTTGGAATTGTTCAAAATATTAGACTAAATCAAAAACCAAAAGTGACCCTCCACTTGAAATAAATTCGTGGTATAATAACCGTTCAGTCTTTAACAAAAAGAGTAGAAAGAGAAAAAATATGTCATACGCAGTTATTCAATTATCTGGAAAACAATACAAGGTATACGAAGGTGATACTATCACAACTGACAGAATGAGTGATAAAGAAGTTGGTGATAAAATTCAAGTTAGTGATGTTTTATTAATCGCTGATGAAAAATCTAGCACAGTTGGAACTCCAACAGTAGCTGGTGCAGAAGTAACTTTAGAAATCGTTGAACACGCAAAAGGTAAAAAGATTCAGGTTGTTAAATACAAATCAAAATCTAAATACAGAAAAGTTCAAGGTCACAAACAACTTCATACCTACTTAAAAGTGACAAAAATAAAAGCATAAAACCTTAATTTAAAAGAAGGGTGCAATAAGCACCCTCTTTAATTTATAATCAAATTATATGAAAAACTACTTCTTCCAACTCGGAAACACACCAGAACTATCCTTAACAGAACTCAATGCAGTAGTTGGGTCTGAATTTGTTGAGCAAGCTTCAGAACAAATTGCTTTAGTTAAATTAGATTCTGATCAAAGAGCGAAAGAATTAGTAGATCTACTTGGTGGAACTGTTAAGGTTATTAAAGAAGTTCAAAAGATTGAAACTTCAGATATTCAAGAAATTAAAGAAATAGTTGTAAATCATTTAATTAATCTTGCTGATGGTGGAAAAGTCCACTTTGGATTCAGTGAAATTGGCAGAGACCACTTAGAAAAAATTGACGGCTTTGATTTAAAGTCAATGTTAAATAAAAATGGCATTAATTCTAGATACATTGAAGGTTCAAGATTGGGTCTATCAGCTGCAATTTTAATTCACAAAAAAAGAGTTAAAGAAGTTTACTTAATCACCACTAAAGATGGTGCTTTCTTAGCTGAAACACTTGGAGCTCAAGATATTGATGATTGGACAAATAAAGATAGAAATAAACCATACTTTGACAGAAAAAAAGGTATGCTTCCTCCTAAGGTAGCTTTAATCATGGTCAACATTGCAATGGGAGACAATCCTGTTAGTGAAGATCAAAAAAGAATATTACTTGATCCATTCTGTGGCACAGGTACAGTTCTAATTGAAGGTTTACTCACTAACTTAGATGTATTTGGTAGTGATTTGGACATAGAAGCAGTAGAAGGAACAAAAAGAAACCTAGAATGGTTAGCTCAAGATTATCCTTTTACACATGAATATAAAGTCATTATGTCAGACGCAACCAAGATTCCCCCTCAACCAGAAAAATTTCAATACTTGGTTACTGAACCTTTCTTGGGTAAACCAAAACCAAATCCAGCAAAACTTCCATATATTTTTAAGGGCCTAGAGAAAATGTACATTGGTGCATTTAAACACTGGACAACTCTTTTAGATGATGGAGCTAGTGTTGTTATTGTATTCCCAACAGTTACAACAGAAGATGCAAAAGGCAGAAAGAGAACTTTCTCTCTTGATATGTTGATTGACAAATTGACAACTTTTGGGTACACTACATTGTCTAAACCAATATTATATTCACGTCCACAGGCAGTCGTCCAAAGACAAATATATAGATTTA